>LXOW01125032.1_pt1 | contig 41549 bp, 25 predicted proteins | sample 1368591 | NCBI WGS metagenome assembly LXOW01 (sample SAMN04884650, study PRJNA319009) | bovine gut metagenome | isolation source: Cow rumen | host: Bos taurus | place: Italy: Legnaro (PD) | collected 2014-07-09
CCGCCGATGCCACCGGTGCCCAAAATATCAATTTGGTCAACGAATACTACAGCACACCCGATACCACGGGCATGACGTGGATTTTCCAAAACTACAGTAATATGGTGTATTTCAATACTGGCGCAAACTTGGGAGGATCAACCACGCTGGCGACACCTGCCAATACGGCTTCCACAGGTCTTCGCTTGAATTTCACAAAGGATGAAGACGGTTATGTGACCGCAACCTATCAAGGAATCGCCAATAAAGCAAAAGCCTCGAAACGGACTTTGACCGAAATCGGCGGAGATGACGGCGTTTATGTCCGTATCCGCAACAATGCCAGCACCGCTGTCACCTACACCGTTATCGTCTCCGTAGCCAGCAAGCCACATACAGACGGACATTACAAATTCTCCGATCAAGGCAGTTCATTGGTTTCTTCCTCGACTTCCTTTGACGGTCAGAATATTGTGGAAACCGCGACCTTAACACTGTCTGCCAACGGCGGGTATGCGCAGCTCGACAGAAAACTCGGCGATATGATTCAGAACGGAAACGTTTTTGTCAAAGTTGTCGTCGGTGACGGTACAACCGAAGACTATACCGATACCTGCGTGAATGTTCAATTAACGGCCGATAGTACGGCGGCGAACGATATTACGCCGATCAATGAATACGCCTCCATGCCCGGCACCGACGGCATGACGTGGCTGGTGCGCAGTTACAATAATATGCTGTACTGGAATTACGGCTCGCAACTTGGCGGAGCAACACCTTTAACGGCTCCCACAAATACCACTCACCTTGCAAACGGTCTGCGTATGCGATTTGCCAAGAATTCAGATGGCTATGTCACCGGCACCTATCAAGGGATCGCCAATAAAGTGATTACTTCCAAGCGTACGTTGGCTGAAATCGGCGGAGAACAAGGCGTTTATGTCCGGATCCGCAATAGCGAAAGCAAAGTCGTTACTTATACGGTGACCGTACAAACCGCAGTTGTCGACTTTGACCGCGACGGAATTGCAGGCGCATCGGATTTGATTGCTTTGCAGCACGCCTTGTTGTTTAACAGCACGTCCGAATTCCCCGAAGCGGATCTGAATTCCGACGATGTGATCGACATCCGCGATTTGGTACACATGAAAAAGTATTTGGTTTCTTTAGCCTCTTAAACTCTTAAAATACTTGTTCTGCTATTGCTCCCGTTATGGGGGCAATAGCAGTTGCGGTTCTATTTGTCGGTTGAGTTTTCAGTTTTCTGGAGCAAAACCGACCCGCACGTACGGCCTTCGGGTCGGCGGGAGCCGGGACGGAGAATCCGGTTGCCGCCGATTCAAAGGAATTGGTTTAGTGAGTCACGAATGAACGAAAGTTGGGAAAAACATGAAAAAATGGTTAGTTCTTTTAATGACGGTGTGTTTACTCATCACGTCGGTGACACCGGTTTGGCTTTTTGCCCAGGCGGAAGAAACCGTTCCGCTGATTTTGTCAGCAGGAGCAACGGTGGAGGAATCGGCGTCGAAAGTAGAAGAGGATTCACTGACCTTTCGCGTAACGTTGCCGACCAATGGGTATGCGCAACTGGATAAAAAAATATCTTCTTTCATTGCCGGTCTTGATTCGCCGACGGTCAATATCATCGCAGGCGAGGGTACAGCCGCCGACTATACGGATGTTCGTGTACAAGTTCAGTTAACAGCGGATGCCGACGCTCAAAAAGATATTGTTCCCGTGATCGAAGGCGGAGGCGCCGCTCAAACCCCCGGTACCGATGGTATGACATGGACGTTCTGGGGCACGGATACCTATATTTGGGCGGGTACCGGCGCGACGACAGCAGGCGGGACCAATTTGGTTTCCCCGCAGAATGCCGATTATCTGGCAAAGGGATTGCGGATTCGCTTCAATATGGATAACGGTGCTGTGCGCGGAACCTTCACAGGATTGGCGGATAAATACCGTACTTCTAAGCGTGCGCTTGATGAAATTGACGGGGAAGACGGCGTGTATATCCGTATTCGCAACATTTACAGCACCGCCAAAACCTATACGGTTACCGTCACATCTTCGGATGTCGGAAATGCCGCTCCTCAATCGAGCGGGGAAGAAATCGAACCGTTCGGCGGTCATCAAAGCGATTATTTGGTGACTTCTCCTTCGGTGAAGGTGGATGGTTCTTCGAAAGTGAAATCAGGCAAGGCAACCATCAAAGCCACCGTACCGGCAGGCGGATATTTTCAGTATAAGCAAAAACTCACCGATATCATCGGCGGTTCCGGTTATTGCAACATTAAACTGGGAAAGAACACCGTTGATGATTATTTGGAGTCAAATTTCCAACTTCAATTAACGACGGATGCTCTCGCCGCGGACGATATCGTACCGGTCAATGAATCGACCAATTTACCGGATGACCGCGGGATCACCTATTATATCAATGATTCAGCGGGCTATTTATGGATCGGAAGCGGAAATTCATTAGCCGGTGCGACGAGGTATACCTGGAATGACCGGATGACCAAATTCGGTGATTGCGATAACGGCATTTCCCTTCGCTTTTTACATAATGAAGATGATACCGTGGCTTGTCGGAATACGCGTCAGGATCTGATCAATGCGGGCGTCGCCGGCATCAAAAATTCCAATCAGACCTTGGCGCAGGTCGGCGGAGAAGAAGGCGTATACATTCGTATCCGCAACAATGCCGTTCAGGCGGTCACCTTCACATTAACGGTGTATTCGCAAGACGCGCAGCCGATCATCAGCAACGCATATACCGATGGAAACTGGATTTTCTCCGATCCCGATACCGTCAAGATTTCCGCGGAAAGCAAAGAGAAAAAAGGCGTTTTTACCGAAACACTGAAAGCCACACTGGCACCGAACGGCTATGTTCAGTTGAACGAAAAACTGGCGTATCTTTTTAACAACGACGAAGCCCAAATTACCATTCAGGTTGGAAACGGCTCGGTTGAGGCTTATGAAGCGGCGCGGGTACAGATCCAACTGACAGCCGATGAAACCGCCAGTACCGATATCGTCCCGGTTGATGAACGGACAGAAGATCCCGGTACGAAGGGCATGACCTGGATCTTTTGGGGAACCTCCGGCCGGATGTGGACAGGGCGCGGCAAAACCACTGCCGGCGGCGGATACTATTGCGGTCCCGATTTGATCGCGAATATGCACGGCGGTTTGAAACTGCTGTTTTATAAAGAGGGCGACGGCAAGATCTCTTATGACACCGCTGTCAGAGGTATGTCGACCTTCTCCAATCACTTGATTTCCACCAAAACGCTTGATGAAATCGGCGGCGAAGGCGGCGTCTATGTACGCTTGCGCAATGCCGCGGAATTTGAAACCGATTATACCATTACGGTTCAGTATACAAAAGGAATGGTGGAAAGCACACCGGTCAACGGCAAGGGTTGGATCGTCAAGGGCAGAACCGAAGACGGTGTGGAAATCGCCGACGAGACCGTGGACACCTATCCCGGATTCCGGACGTGGAATCTCCTGATGCCGAACAACACCTATGCGCAATATGAAACAAAAATCACCGATATGGCTGACGCGATGTTCCGGTATGATCCCGGCGAATGGCATCAAAGCAATTATGAAGCGGCTTTTGCGTTTGTTTTAAATCCGAATGCGCCGTGGGATCCCACACAGCCCGGCGGCGATCCGCGCGAGTTTTTGATCATGATCAAACCCGGTAGCGATCCGGAAAACACGCATCTGCTCTTCCCGACCGGTACGGTCGTGGAAGGAAAGACCGGTTTAAAGCCTACGGTCTGCTCGTTGTTAACGGCCGGAAACTTAGAAGCCGCCGGCGGCTTTACCATATCGTTCATCAAGCAAAACGGACACTGGTATTTGAATATCAGCGGAAAAACCATTGACGGATCGATCGCCGGAGACGCGTTAGAACCCTATATTCGCATGGATGAATATGTGGAAAAAGGCGCTTATTTCCGTGTTTATGCGCGGAATATCGGCACCAGTTATGCCCGTGTGCAAACCGCTATCTCTTCCGCGGTGGTTCCCGAAATCACAACGGACGATCAGGATGAAGACAGCGAAACCGAAGGCGCAGACATGTTTATCGAATATTATACCGACATGATCGACAGCGTGCGTTCGGGCAATCGCAAGACGGTTTCCTATTTACATGATCTGTGGGGAAAACTCTCCTATTTGGATCAAAGCAACGTCGAGGCGTACTTCTTCGATGATATGGAACCCTATGATTTGTTACAGCGGATCAAGGATTACTATGAAAGAACCGTTACCATTGAGGAAGAAGTGGAAGTCACCACATATGAAACGGTATATGAAACCGTTGACCCGAACGGTGACGGACAAACGGTTGTAACGACCGATCCGATCATCGGCGTTCGTAAAAAGAAGAAAAAAGCCGCTCAGGATGATTTCCCGCTGTGGGCAATCATTGCGATCGCGGCGGGCGGCGTTGTTGTGATCGGCGGCGGTGTGACCTTGGCGACCATTCTGCTGAAAAGAAAGAAAAAAGCCGATTTGAAAGGATAAAAGCCAACATGGAAAATACGTTATATCTTCATGATTTCGGCGCGGTTGGCGACGGCGTGACCGACGACGCCAAGGCGATCCACAAGGCCCTTCAGGCTCTGCAATCGTTAGAGAACGGCGGAACGTTGGTCTTTGAACCTGACGCTACTTATTACTATCTGGATAACGGTGCGGGACAAAAACCGGTGGTCTTCTTCCGCGGTCAAAAGAATTTGACCCTTCAAGGGCAGAATTCCACGATTTTACTTGGCGGATACGATCACTACTATATGGATGTCGAAGAATGCACGAATATCACGGTGGAAGGCATCAATTTCGATTACGGCGAATATAAGCCCGGATTTTATGCTTCCTTTGAAAGTTTGGACATCGAAAACGGCCGCGCCGTTATGATCGCGGATCGGGATATCCATTTGGCAAACGGTCAGGAGTATAACCGAAGTCATTGCAGGGAGTTATTTGCCTGTATCAACATTCAGACGGCTCGCTGGCATATGTACATATCTTCTTACAAAATGCTGGATCAGGACGCCCGCCGCTTTGAAGTGGAGTTTTTGAAAACGGATGCCCGCACCATGAATCGCCTGAAACTGGACTTTTTGCCCAAACAGGGTCTGGTGATGATGATGCCCTTTTCCGGCAACTGCATCGAACGGGCTTTCTCCGTGCATCACAACACGGATTTCACTATGCGGAACGTCAATGTGTATTCCGCATCCAGACATGTCTTTTCTTTGCAGTATAATGACGGTGAATTCCTGTTTGACAATGTGCAGATCAGGCGTTCCGAAAAAGATCGGGATCTTCGCTTTGTCAGTTGGGGCGATGTGTATCATCTGCTTCAAAACCGTGCGCACTATGTTTGGAAAAACTGCTTTGCGGAGTGGAATTATGACGATGTATTCAATATTTCCGTTTCGCTTTTAGTACCGCGCGAGGTCTTTGCGCGCGATGAGGCCAACCTCTTTTTCAAAGAAACCGGCGGCGCGTTTGCAAAACTCTTGCCGGGCGATCGGGTGACACTGGTGCATAGCAAAACCGGCGCCTATCTCCGTACGGAAATTGCGGAGGTGATCCGGCAGGAGGGCGCTGTCAATCATGTGCGGTTTGCCGACGGCGCGGATTGGCTGGAAGCCGCGGATGATATTTGGATTTATGTGGATAGTCTGGCGGCACCCGGCACCGTGATGGAAAACTGTCATTTTGATGGCACTTTCCGTGCGCGTACAGAAATTTCTTTCCTCAATACGTATTTTTATGTGCGTCGTTTCTGGGTTGGAAACGAAACCGTATGGGAAGGTCCGATTTCCAAAGACGTTATTTTCCGCAACTGTACGTTTGAATATGACGATTATAATGAACCTTACTGGCATTTTACTTCTCATTCACACGGACCCGGCACAGCGCATTTGGAAAACATCGTGTTTGAAAACTGTGTCGGCGCCGACAAGCGGTTGATGGAATTCAGCCCGGAAGATGAGATCATCATTCGGCAGGAGGAAAACCAATGAACAGACAAAAAATAAAGGTATTGCTTTCAAGCCTGTTGCTGGTGGCTTTGCTGGCGGCTTGCGTAACGGACAACGCCAAAACAAAGAAACCGTCGGGGAAAAACAATAATTCGTCGGTGACGACCGATTCGTCCTCCGATAATACCGGTGAACAGAATGATGACAGCAACCCCACAGACGATTCTTCCGAAGACTCCAATGTAGTCGAGAAGCAGGTGCCGGTCACTCATACGGAAACGGTGATCCGTTATGAAAAAGAGCAAACTCCGATGTGGGAGGCCGATGTCGAAGAAGTTTCCTATTCGCAGCCTGAAGGAAAACCGGTCACGTTGCGAGTCAAGGATTTCGGTGCTAAAGGTGACGGGAAAACCGATGACGCAAAAGCAATTTATAAAGCGGTCGGAGAATTGCGTTCCGCCCCTAAGGGAAGCGTTCTGGAATTTGAATCCAATAAGACCTATTATTACAAAAATAACGGAACCAGTGTGCGAGCGGTTTTTTATTTCCGCAATAACGAATGTCTGACGATCAAAGGAAATAATTCTCTGATCAAATTGGGCGGCACAAATCTGTATTACGCGGATATCGCGGATAATAAAGATATTACGATCGAAGGCCTCCGTTTCGACTATGCCGAATATAAGCCCGCTTTTGCCGCTACGGTTCAAAGCGTGGATATCAGCGAAGGCAGCGCCATCGTGAAAGCGGATCGTGATATTCATTTGGAAACCGGCGAAAACTATACGCCGCAGGCGCTTCGCGGCGGAAAGATTTTCGGTGTGGTTCCGGCGGATAACAGCCGTTACCATATGTATTTGGAAAAATACAAAATGTTGGATTCCGCGACCCGGCAGTTGAAGGTTTATTTTGATACAACCAATGGACTGACGATGTCGCGTTTGGCGAATTCTTTTGTTTTCACATATGGGTTTGTCTTGCCGATGCCGGAAACCGGAAACCAAATTGAACGCGGTTTTTCCATCCATAATAATTGCAATTTCACCATGAAGAATGTCGATATTTATTCTACTTGCCGACATGTATTCTCCTTGCAGTACAATACCGGATCCATGCTGTTCGATCACGTGAATGTCGTTCGGGCTCCTTATGATCAGGCACTGCGGTATACCTCTTGGGCGGATTGTTACCACTTGATCCATAACCGCGCTAAATTCCTTTGGAAAAACTGTAAAAACGAATGGAATTATGACGATGTCTTTAATATTTCCGCGCAAACCATGACCGTCAATCAGGTTTATTCTCAGAAAGAATTTAAGTTCGCACCTCTTTCAGGTTCTTCGGAAGAGACCGTGCAGCCGGGCGATACGATTTGTATTCTTAACACCAAGACCGGTGCGCTGATCGGAAGAGCAAAAGTGAAATCCATTATTTCCAAGAGCGACGGACAAATCCGTGTGAAGGTCGAAAAAGAAATGCCGTTGCTGGCGGCCGGTCTCCATATTCTTTGCTGGGTCGAAGATACCGTCGCGCCGGGTTCCGAATTCGTGGATTGTGATTTCGACGGCACCTTCCGTGCGCGGAGCGAACTGACCTTTACCCGTTGCCGTTTTTATAATCGTCGGTTTTGGATCGGTTTGGATACCATCAATGCCGAAGGACCGCTCGGGAAAAACATTCTTTTCCGGAAGTGTGTATTCGAAGGCGACAACGCATGGGAAATTTCGTCAGGAAACAGTAATAAGAACGGTTATCATTTGGAAAACATAGTTTTTGAAAAATGTAAGAATATCAGCACCGACAATATCGTCGCCGGTGCGATCGATGAAATTATTATTCGATAACGGATGATAAAGGGAGGATTCAACATGGGCTTCGGCAAGCGGTATCGGTTGACAGCGGGAATTCTAAGTATGATTCTCATGCTTTCATGCCTTCCCGTTTCGGCTGCAACGCTGGCAGAAAAACTGCGTCCCGACGCGGAATACGGCGTTTCATTTGATTACACCACTGCGAAAAAGTATGCGGATGTAAAAGAAGAATACGACAATAACGGATATCAGCCGGTAGAAAACGTTAGCGTGACGGTTCCCGGCGGAGATTGTAAGGGAACTCCGAAAACCGTTTCGGACGGAGATTATCAAAACGCACTGGTTTGGAAAGAGGATACCGAACGGGTGGTTTGGTCGGTGCAGGCACCGGTTTCCGGGCTTTACAGTCTCACTGTTTGCTGGAAAACGGTAGATACCGGTACGGAAAATATTCTGCGTGATTTGAAAATCGACGGGGAGATTCCGTTTTCTGAATGCGAAGGATTAACATTTTCCCGCCTTTGGGTCGATGAACTCAACGGGGAAAAAGAAATCTTCGTACGGCCCAAAATGCGTCAATTAGACGATTGGCAAAAAAACCTCATCTATGATCGTGACCGCATGTATGATGAACCGCTGCTTTTCTATTTGGAAAAAGGCGAGCATCGGCTGGAAATGATCAGGATCTCCGGCAACATGATGATTGGTGCGTTGATCTTTGGCGGCGTTTCTCAAGTATCGTCTTACGAAGAAGTTTCATCGTCTTATGCCGATTACCCCGCCGGAACCGACCGCTTGCTGTTTGAGGCGGAAGGGGAACAGATCCTTTATAAAAACAGCAATATCATTCGTATGAGCAACACCGGAGATCCGTCGGTCACACCGCGTATGACCGGTATGCCGATCATGAACATGATCGGCGGCTCGAGTTGGCAGGGCGGCGGCACAGCCATCACCTATCAAATCGAGGTCAAGAGCGACGGATTGTATCAAATCGCGTTTCATCTCAAACAGAGTTTCCGGGACGGTCTTCCGAGTTACCGCCGGGTGGAAATCGACGGAGAATTGCCGTTTGCGGAAATGTCGGCCTATTCTTTTATCAACAACCGCTCTTGGAGAACGGAAGTTTTATCGGATGAAAAGGGAGAACCTTATCGGTTTTATCTAACCGCCGGCAAGCATACGCTGACGTTAACGGTGGCGCAGGGACCGTTCCGCGAGGTTCTGACACGATTGGAAGAACCCGCCAACCGTCTCTCTAAGTTATCGCGTGAGATCCGTATGCTGGTGGGCAGCAATCCGGATATTCATTACGATTATGAATTGGAAACGAAAATCCCTGGATTAGAGCAGGAACTTTCCGATATTACCGATATTATCGGAGAAATGATGACCGAATTGGAACGCATTTCCGGTAATAAAGTGGCAATGTATTATCAGTTGGAAAGCATGCAGACGCAGTTGCGGGATATGATCAATGATCCGTTTATCATTCCCGCGCACCTGGCGGATATTGATGAAATGCTTACCACCATCGGCAACTGGCAAAACAGTTTTGCACAGCATCCGTTGGAGTTGGATACCGTCGAAATCTTTCCGGCAGGCGAAAAAGAAACCGTGGTAAAAGCCAATATCTTCCAAAGACTATGGGTGGGAATCGTTTCGTTTGTGTATTCCTTTACGCAGGATTATGATTCCGTCGCTTCGACGCTCGACCCCAATGTGGAAGTCAACGATACGTTGGAGGTCTGGATCGGACGCGGTACTGACTGGGCGGAATTGATCAAACAGATGGCGGACGAGGAATTCACTCCGGAAACCGGCGTTGCGGTCGACATCAACATTTTACCGGCAAGTCAACTGGTTGCCGGAAGCGTGAACGCCTTACTGTTGGCGATCGCGGCGGGCAAGTCTCCTGACGTTTGCCTTTCGACCACACTTTCCTCGGTAGGAGAATTCGCGTTACGTAACGCGCTGGTCGATCTTACACAGTTTGAAGATTTTCCCGATGTGCGGGAACGCTTTGTACAAAGTTTGTTTATTCCGATGCAAGTGGGCGACGGCATCTACGGATTGCCGGAAACCATGAATATCGCGGTCATGGCTTATCGCAAGGATATTCTTTCGGAACTCGGATTGGGCCTGCCGAATACGTGGGATGAACTGTATCAACATATAATTCCGGTCTTAGCACAGAACAATATGCAGTTCTTCTTTACCGCGCATTATGACACTTTCTTATTCCAACTGGGTGGTCAGTATTTCACCGACGATTTAAAATACTCGGCGCTCAACACGCCTCAGGCGTATCAGGCGTTTAAGGAATTATGTGACTTGTTCACGCTGTACGGCGTACCGGTCAGCGCCAATTTCTATAACCGTTTCCGTACGGGTGAAATGCCGATCGGGATCATTGATTATACGCTTTATATGACCGTTCGCGCGGCGGCGGTGGAATTGCAGGGCCGTTGGGGCATTGCTCCCATTCCGGGACATATGCAGGCTGACGGTACCATCAATCGTTCCCATTCGGGACTTGCCGGCGAATGTACGGTCATCATGTCGCAGACGAAAAAACAAGATATCGCATGGGAATTTTTAAAATGGTGGTCGGATACCGATACACAAAGCCGTTACGGATATGAAATCGAGGCCTTCAAAGGGGAGGCGTCTCGCTGGAATACCGCCAATTTAGAGGCCTTTTCCAGAATGTCCTGGAATCTTGAAGATCTCAAGGTCATTGAATCTTCGTGGGAATGGAATTGTGCCACACCGGTCGTTTTAGGCGGATATTTCAATACCAGACACGTCAGCAACGCGATCAACCGCGTGGTAGTTTCCGGCATGAACGCGCGTGATTCTTTGGAAAAAACCGTGCGCGACATCAATGCGGAACTGCGGCGCCGCAGGGGGGAAGAACGATGAAAAAATCTGTAAAGGTTCGGCCGATCTACGGCAATTCCAAAGTGGGATATGCTTTTATGCTGCCGTTTTTGGCGTTTTTCGCCGTCTTCACTCTGCTTCCGGTCGCGGTTTCCTTCGGCATGAGCCTGACCGACTACAACGTAATGGAAACACCGGGCTTTGTGAACTTTGAAAACTACCGTTCTTTGATCCTGGATGATGACGAATTCATTATCGCACTGAAAAACACTTTTGTTTTTGCCGGAATATCAGGGCCGTTTTCCTTCTTCGCTTCCTTCGTTTTGGCATGGATCATCAATCGGCTTTCCCAGAAAATGCGCAGCATCTATGCGTTAGCACTGTATATTCCTTCCATTACCAGCGGCGTGGCCATGAGTTGTGTTTGGCTGTATTTCTTTTCAAACGATTCGTATGGACTGATCAACAATGTTTTGTATCGGCTTGGCTTTTTATCTGAACCGATCAAGTGGACAATGGATTCCCGCTATATTTTGGGAGTGGTCATTTTCATTTCCGTTTGGATGGGTATGGGCAACGGCTTTTTGGCTTTCATGGCAGGTATGCAGAATTTATCGCCTGAACTTTCGGAAGCGGGCATGGTAGACGGAATCAGCACTTCGTTTCAGGAATTGATTTATATCATTCTTCCGCAGTTAAAGCCTCAACTTTTGTTCGGCGCCGTCAATTCCATCGTTTCGGCTTTTTCGGTTTTCGATATTGCTACGGCGGTGGCGGGTATGCCGAGTCCCAACTATGCCGCTCACACGATCGTCGCCCATTTGTACGATTACGCGTTTATTCGCTTCGAGATGGGTTACGCATCGGCGATCGCGGTGGTCTTGTTCCTGATTACCTTCCTTTTAAACAGGATCGTCATGCGGATTTTTGCAAGCAAGGATTAATTTGAACATTTTCAGGATATTCAATTTCAGAAAGGCGTGAGGTCATGGCTGCGGTCAGCGGAAAAAGTGTACGCATTTTCGGTCGGCATCTTTTCTATTTCAAAGCATCCAGATTTTTTGTTCTCTTATTTCTCACGGCACTCGTTTGTTTTATGATGTTGCCGATGGTTTATTTAGTCAGTACAGCCTTCAAACCATTGGATGAGTTGTACCTGTTCCCACCCCGTTTTTTTGTAAAACGGCCGACAGTTTCCAATTTCTTTGATTTGTTCAGCGCGTTTGATACGGCAAGCGTACCCTTTTCGCGGTATGTCTTTAACAGTCTGTTTGTAACGGTGGTCAACGTGGCGTTGACGGTTTTTGCCTCCTCGGCTGCCGCTTACGGCCTGGTCAAACATCATCCGCGCGGCGGAAACTTCATCTTTGCGCTGATTTTAACAGCGTTGATGTTTTCCACACACGTCACACAGATTTCAAACTACATGATCGTGCGTACGTTGGGGTTGATCAACACCTATGCCGCGCTGATCGTACCAAAGATTGCGGTCGCATATAATATGTTTTTGATCAAGCAGTTTTTGGAACAGATGCCGGACGCCTATTTGGAAGCGGCAAGACTTGACGGTGCGAACGAATGGCAGTTATACGCCAAAATCGTTCTGCCGTTCTTGAAACCGGCCTGTGCGACGTTGATCGTGTTTTCCTTTGTGTCGAACTGGAACGATTATTTTTCACCTCTGATTTTTACGACCAATATGGAATTAAAGACGTTGCCGTTAGCCATTCAAAACATCGCGGGCGTCGGAGCGGCCAGTTTGACAACGGCGGGTGCGATGGCGGCTGCCACGTTTATCACAACTTTGCCAACGGTTGTGATCTTCACGATCATGCAGGGGAAGGTCATGTCTACCATGGCGTATTCCGGAATCAAAGGATAGGTGGCGAGCATGAAAGCAAGAAAAACACTGATGAGCCTTGCGGCCATTTTAACGATCCTTTTTTGCGCGGTACTTCCCGTTGCGGCCGAAGGCGGTACGAACTATATTCTCGAAACCGACGGTTCCGGTCATCAGCCCACCCCGTTGACTTACCGGATCGCGGGTTTTGAGCAGGATTTCGGCGTCAAGGGTGGCGTGCTGCGTGATCCCTCGGATCTTTTTACCGATCACAATGGCAATGTTTATATCGCGGATACCGGCAATAATCGCGTGGTCAAACTCGATGCGGATCTCCATTTTTTGCAGAGTTTCACCTGTGGCGGTTCTTTAAACGAACCGAAGGGTATCTATGTCGACGATGACGGCGATCTGTACATCTCCGATACGATGAATGAACGAATCGTGCATTTGGACGGCAAGGGAAACCTGATCGAAGAATTCTCCAAACCGGAATCCCAAATGCTGGATCCCGATATGGATTTCCAAATCGGTCGGATCGCCATCAGCCGGGAAGGGTATTTGTATACCATTCGCGGACAGTATTTCATGGAAATCGACGCGCAAAACGAGTTTAAAGGGTTTGTGGGAACCAATAAGGTCGGTTTTTCCTTAAAGGATCTGTTTATCCGGATGTTTGCTTCGAAAGAACAAAAGGATAAACTGCTCAGCGAAGACCCCGCTTCTTATCACTCCTTTGATATGGGTGACGACGGTTTGATCTACGCCACTTTGGGCGGCGATGTCAAAACCGGTCAGATCCAAGTGATCAACATGGTGGAAAAGAATATTTATCCGGTTTCCACCTATGGGGAAGCCATTTACAACGAACACACCAAAGCCATGAATCATCCCCAATTCATTGATATTGCTGCTAATGACGGTACATTGATCTATGTTTTGGAGCAATACAGTAAATCGGTTTATGTTTACGATGCAAACGGTCAACTGATCACGGTTTTCGGCGGTGAAGGAACCGTTAAAGGCCGTTTTTCCAATCCGGTTGCGCTGGACTTGAACAACGACGGTTCCGTGTATGTTTTGGATAAAGAAACCGGTGCGGTTCATCGTTTTTCGCCGACTTCTTTCATGAAAAACGTGACTTCGGCTTTGCGTAAATATGACAATGGCGATTACGAACAATCCATGGCGTTATGGGAAACCGTACTGGATACCGACGCCAATTATACCGTCGCCAACCGCAGTTTAGGGGATTGCTACTATAAATTTGAAGATTATCAAAAAGCGATGGAGCAATACCAGCGGGCAAAGGACGCCGGCGGTTACGGAAAAGCCTTTTCGGAGTATCGTCACGCGATTTTCCGGCGGCATTTCTTCCTGATCGTGCTGATTACGGTCGCGATCGCAGCAGTGGTGATCGTGATTTATACGGTTTTAAAGCGCCGATCAGACAAAATTCTGACCCATTATTTTGAGACAAACGGGATTTTACAGAGAAGACCGCTTTCGCTACTTCAGCAAGCCTTGCTGATACTTTTCCATCCGCTGGACGATATGGATATTCTGAAAATCCAGCAAAAACGCAAACGTACTTACCTGGCGGTTCCGCTGTTTTTACTGTTGACGATTTTGATCAACTACACATCAATATTCTATGAGCATTATTCTTTGTCGTCTAAACTGCCGAAGGACGCAAACATTCTTTTGGAAGCCGCGTTGGTGCTGGTGCCGTTCTTTAGTTTTGCGATCGGTTCCTATTTTATGAGCGCGATCATGAACGGGGAAAGCAAGTTCAGTCAGCAGGTGTTGGTATATGCCTACGCGCTGGTACCTTATATTCTGTTAAAACCGCTGGTCACGTTGCTTTCCAGTATTCTTTCGTATAACGAGATCGGATTTTACCGTTTGTTGCAAACGGTGGCAATCGGTTGGACGTTGCTGTTGATCTTTGCGGCATTAAAACGGTTAAACGATTATACCTTCCCGCGGGCGATCGCCGTGTCGTTGCTGGCATTGTGTATGGTCGTGATCATGTGGGCGGTGGTGTTGCTGATCGCGTCCCTTTCCGTTCAAACCGGTTCTTTCTTCTCCGGACTGTATGAAGAATTTTTGATGAAGTATTGGTCGTAAAACGGGGGATGGATATGACAGAGAAAAGAAAACACCGTTTCATTCGGTTAACGGCATGGCTTTGTGCCTTGATCATGGCGGGAGCAGCGGTCTTTGCTCCCGTGGCCGATGAGCCGCCTGACGGTTTTGACAGTTGGGAAGATTATTTTAATTCCATGATTTATGACAATCAGGAAGAGGAAATCCAGACGCCTTCGCTTCAGGAAATGAAAAAAGCGGCGGAAAATGACCGTTTCCGTTTGCTCTTGCATGAAGATGGTTTGGATTTCTATATCGAGGAAAAGGAAACCGGCAGAGTTTGGGGGTCGGCTCTACATCCCGATCAATCAAAACTTTCCAATAAGAACAAGGAAGAAGTCTCGGCACTGTTGGAATTGAATATCGTGGGGGAAGACGAAGCCATTAAATCGTTGACGCTGACGGATATCAACAGTTCGGATTTTGATGTGACGATCGACACTCTTTCGAACGGTATCGCTTTTCAAATCGAGGAAACAACCGACGAAATTGCGTTCACCTTGGAAATCACTCTGGAAGAGGATGGATTTACCGCGCTGATCCCGGAAGACTCCGTCAAAGAATCCGGAAAGGGAAAACTGCTTTCTTTGCATCTTCTTCCCTCATTCGGGGCGACCGAAGCCGGGCAGGACGGCTATGTCTTTTATCCTGACGGAAGCGGCGCGCTGATTCCTTTGCGGGAGCATTCTTCGGAAATTGCGAAGACCTATACGTTTCCGTTTTACGGCACTTCCGTCCCGGATTTGGCGGATTTAAAAGAACGCGAAGAACAAAACATTCGCAATTTGATGTTGCCGGTCTTTGGTATCAACAGCAAAAAGGGCGGATTCTTTGCCGTGGCGTCCGCAGGCGACGCCAACGCTTCGCTGAACATGAGTGTTTCGGATCTTTACCGGGTTTGGTTCCAATTTGATTGGCGTATGTACACCTCGGCGGAGTTCAATTATACAGGCACCGCTTTTGGCGGAGGAAGTATCAATAAGTTGTTGCCGGATCGCATCGAGGGCGATCGTTCCGTACGTGTATTCTTGCTGACAGAAGGCAAAAGCACATACAGTGATATGGCAAATGTCTATCGCGACTATTTGCAGAAAACCGGCGTATTGACACAAAAGATCCAACAGGATGATATTCCGCTTTCCCTGGAAGTATTGATGTCGGTGACGGCAAGCGGCATGTTAGGAGATACCTTGCGGGTGATGACCACCTTCGGGGAAACAGAAGATATGCTGAAAGAATTACAGGATAGCGGTGTAAAAACGTTGGAGACCCGCCTGAAAGGATGGTCTTCCGGCGGATATGAGGCGAAGCCCACAGCGCAGGGATTCGAATCCGCGCTCGGCGGTATTTCCAATGCAAAAAAACTGATGAACGCCGCAAAGGAAACGGGCAATTTGTATTGGGAAGCGGATTATTTGACCGGTGACGCGCAAAAGGGCAGTTTCAACCAAAAGAAAGATGTTTTGCGTAATTTGCTCGGCGCGCCGATCACCGATAAGGATAAGACACAGTTTTTACTGAATCCTTTCTCAATTTTACAGTCGCGTGTGGCGGCGTGGTGCGAAAAGCAGCCGGAAACATATCTTTGTCTGACGGATGTGGGATCCCGTCTGTTACCCAATCTATATGAAAAAGATCCTTACAGCCGCACAGAAACAAAGCAACTTTATACCGAAATCTTAAAGAAATTAAAAGAAAAGCAGGGCGTTGTTTCTTTGACCGGCGGGAACGCTTATGTTTTACCGTATGCCGATCGGCTGTACGATTTGCCGGACAGCGACTCCGATTATTATCAAAACGGATCCAGCGTACCGTTCTATCAGATGGTGGTCCACGGATGGATCTCGTATTCTTCGCTTGCCGGGAATTTGTCGGAAGACCTGCAAAGACAAAAACTCAAATGGGTGGAAACCGGAAGTGTTCCGCNNGTGTTCCGCATTTCGTCATTACAAAGCAACCCACTTCCGAACTCAAAGATACCGGTTATAACCGTCTTTTCTCCTCTGAGTTTTCACTTTGGAAAGAAAAAATGGTCAAAGTGTCCGAAGAGTTTAACCAGCGTCTGTCGTCGGTGTGGAACGCGCAAATGATTCGTCACGAATGGCTTTCCGAATCACTGGTGAAGATCACCTATGAAAACGGAAACGCGGTTTGGATCAATTACGGTGAAAAAGAGGTATCTCTTGACGGCATCACGGTACCGGCGATGGATTATGTGGTAGGAAAGGAGAAAGCAAAATGAAACTCAGTTACGCCAAACGGACTTCGCTTAGCGGATATGTGTTTTTATCACCCTGGCTGTTGGGTGCGATCTTCTTTCTGATTTTCCCCTTTACTTTTTCCCTGGTTCTCAGTTTTTCGGGAATGGATGCCAACAATTTTTCCACCATGCATCTGATCGGATGGGAAAATTATAAAGCAGCCTTTGTCTCTGATGTGGAGTTCCTGCCTTTATTCTATGTGGTAGCGACCGATACATTGGTCAACACGCCTATGATCGTGATTTTTGCGTTGATCGCGGCAATCTTTGTGAGTCGGGATATTCGCGGAAAAGGCTTTTTCCGAGCGGTTTTCTTCCTGCCGGTGTTGCTGGGAGCGGGCTTTGTTATGGAACAACTCCGCGGGCAGAACGTGCAGGCGGAAACCATGGAAATGGCACGCGGGATTCTGATGCCGGAACAACTTCGTTCTTATTTGGGACCTGAGATTTCGCAGTATATCAGTGCTTTTTTCACCAGAATCACCGATGTGATGTGGAATTCCGGTGTACAAATCATCATTCTTTTAGCCGGCGTGCAAGGCATTACCCCTGCTTTGTATGAGGTCGCCAGGGTGGACGGCGCTTCCGAATGGGAAATGTTCTGGAAGATCACGCTGCCCATGATGGCTCCTATTCTGCTGTTGACGATCGTATATACCATTGTTGCTTCGTTTACCAAGGCTTCGGGCATGATGGATTATATCATCAGTAAGGCGTTTGGCTCCTCGGTACCCGAATTTGCCTTCTCGGCCGCGATGGGATGGATTTATTTCGTGTTTGTGCTGTTGGTGTTGGGAGTAGTCTTCCTGCTGATGCGGCCTTCCGTGCGGCGTGTGTCCGACAGATAAGGGGGAAAATGACATGGATGGTATTCTTGCAAAAATCAAGCATGTACACGGAAAACGGATCGCAGGCAGAGTGTTCCTGTATCTGTTGCTGGTGAATTTGGCATTTGTTTTCCTGTATCCGTTTTTCTACATGATCGTCACGTCGCTGAAATCACCGGCTGATATTTCGGATATTACCGTCAACTGGTTGTTGAACGAACTGGATTTTCACAATTACACCCTTTCTTTCCGTTTGCTGGAGTATCCGGCGGCGTTACTGCGCACGGTAGGATTGGTGCTGGCGTGTTCAGTAGGGCATATTCTTTCCTGTTCGTTTGTCGGTTACGGATTTGCCAGGTTTCAGTTCCGGGGAAAAGGCTTCTTCTTCGTTTTGCTGTTAATGTCCATCATCGTGCCGATGCAAACCATTATCGTGCCGATGTATATGCTGTTTGCGGCGATCGGACTTTCTTCTTCGGGGCTTTCGATCATTTTGCCGACATGGTTCGGCTTTGGACTCAGCGGCGGATTGTTTATCTTTTTGTTCCGCCAGTTCTATCTTTCGCTTCCGCGTTCTTTGGAGGAAGCCGCCAGTATTGACGGATGCGGAATTCTGCAAACTTTCTTCCGGATCGCTTTACCGGCTTCACGCTCTTCGCTGCTGGTTTGCTGGGTGTTGAGTGTGGTTTGGCACTGGAACGATTATTTCGAGCCTTCCATTTACATTACCGAGCGCAGTCACTTCTTACTGCCCATGCAGTTGCCCGGACTCTATGAATTGATGAAGGGCGCGGGGCAGGATCTGACGACCGGAGCGCTGGATAATATTTATACCGAAGGCGTCGCCATGGCGGCCACCACCTTGGTCATTCTACCGGTCTTGATCATGTACCTGTTCTTGCAAAAGCAGTTTGTACTTGGCGTAGAACGCAGCGGCATTACCGGTGAATAAAAACGTATCAGTATTCCAAAGAAAGGAATTGGTCAGTTTATGAAAAAAGCAATTTATCGAACAGGATCGCTTCTTTTGGCGCTTTGTATGGGGATCACCCTTTTTACAACGGGCTGTAAGAAGTCACCGGAGGACACCTCTGATGAATACAGTTATTATGTTATCGATCCGGGCAGCACAACCGTCAACAACGGCTCCGGCGGATCCGGCAATAACGATAACGCCGGTACCACGTCAGACGGTACCAACGCGACAGCCAGTCAATCCGGCAATACCGCAAGTCAGTCGACCGGTAAATCCGGCAGTTCCAACGAAGTGGTCAACAACTGCTATGTTTCCGGCACGCGGATCGCAAAAGATCCGGTGGAATTCAAAATTATGATCCGCGATCACGCGAACGGACTTGCCAAGTACAACAATTCGGCGTTCGCAACCTATGTGAAGGAAAACTTCGGGATCACTTTGAAATTCAATGTTGTCAGCATCGGCTCTGTTTCGGAACAGACCTCTTTGGCGTATGCGGGCAACAATTCTTTGCCGGATATGTTTTGGGGCATGGCGGGCACCAGAAGTCTGCATACTCCGTTTATCGCTTCCGGGAAAGTGGTCAATTTGACTCCTTACATTCAAAAGTACGCTCCGAACATTCAAAAAATGATGAAGGAAGTTCCTGATGCAAAATACCTCACCACTTTTGATGACGGCAATACCTATTATCTGCCGATGTATCGCGATCAGGACAACTACAGTTGGAAGTTCTTTATCAATAAAACATGGCTCTCCAACTTGGGACTCAAAATGCCGACGACAACCAACAATTTCCATGACGTTTTGAAAGCCTTTAAAGAAAAAGACGCGAATAAGAACGGCTCTACCGGCGATGAAATCCCGTTGGTCATCGCGGCGGGAGAACCGGGTGTGGGACAAATCCCGCTTTCTCTGTTTTCTCCCTTTGGCATGTATGCGTATACCAACGCCTGGTGTGCCAACAACAGTAATAAGGTACAATATGCGTATGCAACGGAAGAGTATCGCAACGGTCTTCGTTTTTATCACAAACTGTATGAAGAGGGCTTGCTTTATTCCGCTTTCCGCGGCGCGACCTATTCACAAATCAAACAGTGGACGGGAAAATCCGTACAGACGGTCGGTGTGTTCGCGGCCAACACTTATTCAGAGGCAACTACCGACGATAGTTTCTTAAACAACTATATGGTGATGAACCCGATCGGGACTTCGGGCAGCGGCAAATGGCTGAATACACCTTTCGAGAACGTTTGGCCGGATTGGTTCGTCATGACCAAGAACTGTAAATATCCCGAAATTGCCATGCGTTTGTTGGATTGGCTGTACTCTGAAGAGGGAACTTTGACCGCTTTATACGGACCTGCCGGCAAGAATCGGTATTGGGAATATGATTCCAAAGGCAATATTGTTTTGCATAAGAATAATATCCCGTCAGGAAAAACTCTCAATGAATACTGCTATTCCATGACCCCTGGCTACCCGATCCCGCATTATTTGAGCGCTTCTTTGCAGGCTAAAATCCAAAAGGCTTCGGCTTCCTCTGAATCCGCGGCTGCAAAAGCGTATGGTCAGCAACTGAAGACGATGTATGCTTCCAAATCTGTAAAAGGATTCCCGCAGGTTTATATGACCAATAAGGAACTGGCAAGCATTTCGGGTGATTACAAGAGCGAAGCCATCACCTGGCAGTGGAATTTCATCGGCGGAACCGCCAGCCTTGATAACGATTGGGACGCCTATCTCAAAAAACTGAACAAACTCGGTTTGGAAAAAGATGCCGCCACCTATCAAAAGGCTTATAACCGCTATTTGACCTGGCAGAAAAACAATCAGTAAAATAAGTTGCCGCGGGCAGAGTTTTCCGCCCGCGGCATCCCCCCCGATTACGGTAAAAACGGGGATCGTTATGAATTTAGTTTTAAAAATTTGGCGGGCGTCATTCCCGTCATATTTTTGAAGCGCCTGTAGAAATTTGTAGGAGTACCAAATCCACAGTCTTTAATAATCGTGTCCACGTCTTTCCCCTGTAACAAAAGCAAAGTGGCTTTGTTGATTCGACATTGCAGAATATATTGGTAAGGACTCATCCCAAAGTAGTTCTTGAACTGACGGGAAAAATAATACGGGGAAAGAAATACCAAATTACTCAGATTTTCAATTTTCAGTTCTTCAGCCAAATGTTCTTGAATGTAATCGGAAATTTCGCTCATGCGTCTTTCCATTTGACTGCTTCCGTTGATCGAATGATTATAAATAATCATATCCGTCAACAGGTCCACCACATATTTGTTGATCAAAAACGGAGCATCTAAGCGGTTTTGTGCCAGTTGTTTCATGATCAGATCTACATAATTCCCCATACTTTCCATTTTGGGAAGAAAGTTTAACGCTTTTTCAACCAACAGACTGTTTTCCGACTTTGCGGTGAAATGAAGATGTTTGTATGTCCAGGTGTCGCCCGGATAGGTATGCAGATAATGTGGCTTTCGGCAATCAAACAAGATTGCCGAATTGCGTGTACAGGTGTAAACCTTTCCGTCGGTTTCGATCAAACCGCACCCGTCTGTTGTAAAAATGAATTCGTAGTTTTCGAGACGGTCACGTCTCGTGTAATAGTGTTCGCCGACAGTAAAAAATCCGAGATTATGCACCACGAAGGGCAATTTTTCCATCGTTCCATCAATTTTGAAAAAATAAATCGGAAAATTTCCTCCCGGCGTCGGCAAAACACGATGAGTTAATTCTTGAATACTTCCAAACGATATTTGATGGACAGCAGCGTAATAAACCTGCTGATAATCCATATAAGCCTCACTGTTTTTGAAGGTTTTGTTCATGGTGTTTCTCCTGTTTCAAATTCTTCTTTTTCAGTGTAGCATAGTTCGAAAAAAATGTCAACATTGGCCGCAGGACTCTTTGAAGTGCGCGGCACAAGGAGAATGGTATGGACACACTTGAATTTTTAAAACCCGGCCGCGAACTGCGGGGAAAGCCTTTTTGGTGTTGGAACGGAGTTTTGGAGAAAGAAATGCTTCTGCGGCAGATAGAAGTGTTCAAAACCATGGGCATGGGCGGCGTGTTTTTACATTCTCGCACCGGTTTGGAGACCGAATATTTAGGAGAAGAATGGTTTGACTGCGTCAATGCTTGTGCGGATAAAGCACAGACTTTGGGGCTGGAAACATGGCTTTATGACGAAGATCGTTGGCCGAGCGGTGTGGCTGGCGGGAAAGTGACCGAACACGAAGCATATCGCATGAAGTTTTTGCGGGTGAAGGTCATTCCTTCCGCCGAATACGGTGCTGATCCGTTGCCGGATCGCCTGTTGGCGGTTTACAGCGTCAATATGCAAGGAAAGGTTTATACCGACGCTGTCCGTTTGGCGGACGGCGAAAAGCCGGCGGGAAACACGGTGCTGATTTTTTCGGTCGAACCCATGCAGAACAGTCCTACTTATAACGGGTACACCTATGTGGATACCATGAATCAAGAGGCGACCGAGCAGTTTTTGACGCAAACACACCGGCAATATCAAAAGCACTGTGGCGAGCGTTTAGGAAAGTCTATTCGCGGTATCTTCACCGATGAACCGCATCGGGGATCCCTGATGTGCGGCTTTTCGGTGGATAACGCCGATCCTATTTATCTGACGCCGTATACCGATGATCTTTTTGAGGCTTTTCTGGCTCGTATGGGCTATTCTCTTGAAGAGCGTTTACCGGAATTGTTTTTCTTTCCGGAGCAGGAAGGTTTTTCGCGCGTTAAATATGATTACGTCGAATTGCTTGAAGAACTCTTTATGGAACGGTTTATCATGCCGATCGCTCGTTGGTGCCGTGAGAATAACATGCTATTCACCGGGCATATGCTGCATGAAGATTGGCCGGCGGCACAGGTTTGCATGGCGGGTTCGCTGATGCGGATCTATGAACAAATGGATATTCCCGGCATGGATGTGCTGGAACGCAACAACCGCGGTTATTGGATCGCTAAACAACTGCAATCCGTTGCTCGCCAAACCGGAAAAACTCGTACCATCTCCGAAATGTTTGGCGTGACCGGTTGGCAGTTGACGTTTACCGACCATAAAGCGATTTGCGATTGGCAACTCTTGTTCGGTGTAAACCTCCGCTGTCAGCATTTAGCGTGGTATACCATGCGCGGCGAAGCCAAGCGGGATTATCCCGCAAGTATCTTCTTCCAATCGTATTGGCATAAACGTTACGGATATATGGAGGATTATTTTTCCCGAATCGCCTATTTCCGCGAACAGGGAGATCCGCTTTGCGAGTTGCTGGTGATCAGTCCGTTGGAGTCGTTGTGGGGAAAAATCAGCCCCGGTTGGGCAAACGATTATCTTCATGCGGTCGACGCCTTTGCCAAGCGCCACGAAGAAGAATACAAACGGCTGTTTGGCCGGTTGTGTGCCGCCCGAATCGACTTTGATTACGGCGATGAAGAAATGATCGGCCGTTTGGGAAATGTCCGGGAAAAAGCGTTTCATGTCGGTCAGGCACATTACCGCGCGGTACTGTTGCCACCGTTGGAAACCGTTCGTTCTACGACCCTCTCTTTATTGGAAGATTTTTTGAAAAACGGCGGCCGGGTCGTTGCTTTGGAAAAACTCCCGGCGTATGTAGACGGTGTTTACGCGCCTGAAAAAGTAACCGCGAAGTTGTCCGGCACAAAACTTTGCACATGGGAAAATGTCATACCGGTTTTGGGGCTTGAGCCTCCTTTGGATATTTTCGGGGAAGACGGCGAGACGCTTGACAAGGTGTTTTTGCAGACCAACCGTGATGACAATACCGTCACCTATATGTTGCTGAATACCGATGAGGAAAACGCCTGTCGGTTGATGATCGGAAAACGTCCGTTCCGTTTTCTTGAAAAGTGGGATCCGCGAACGGGAAAAACGACGACTGTTTCCAGAGATGCCGAAAAACCGGTCGCGTTTACCTTGCCGCCTGCAGGAGAACTTCTCTTGGCGGCAACTGCCGTTGATCACGGTTTTCCGGAAGAACCCGTGCTGCAATTCGCGGGAGTTTTACCGACGCCGCAAGCGGACGGTTATGCCTATACGCTTTGCGAAGAAAACGTATGCGTGTTAGATCATGCTTCTTATGTTTGGCAAGACGAATCTTCGCCGGACAGTATAGAAGTTTTAAAATTAGATAATTTGTTGCGGAAACGTTGTTCACTTCCCGAACGCGGCGGTCAAATGGTACAGCCGTGGTACCGTCATCTGCACGGTGACGATACCGAATCGGGTATCCGTACGCCGCTTGCCATGACCTTTTCGTTTGAAACGGCGTATATTCCTCAAACGATGCAGTTGATCATGGAAACACCGGAACAATTTACGGTGATGATCAACGGGGAAGAGGATGTCCTTTCTCCGGCTGAGGGCTTTTGGGTGGATAACTGTTTTCAACGGTTTAACATTCCCGTCCGCTGTTTGCGCAAGGGTGTCAACACCATTACCCTGAAAACCCTGTTCGGTGCGGATTCCAATTTGGAAAACATCTATTTGCTGGGCGATTTCGGCGTTCGTGTCGAAGGAAAAACATGTACGATCATCCCCTTGCCGGAACGCTTGCAGGCAGGGGATATCGGTTCGCAGGGATTGCCGTTTTACGGCGGCGGTTTGGTGTATACCGTTCCCTGTCCGAAACCGCGGGAAGGAGCGCGCCTGTTGATGAAACTGGCGGATTCCCGTGCCGCCGCGTATACGGTCAAAGCGGGCGGACAAGAACAGATGGTCGCTTTTGCTCCGTGGGAAGCGGATGTAACGGAAAATGACGGAACAGTCGAAGTGGAATACCTCTTTACAAGGCGCAACACGTTCGGACCTTTCCACCAGTTCCCGCCGGATGAGAATAATTGCAATCCCACCAGTTTTCGAAGTGAAGACCGGGAGTATTATGCCGATGGCATGATCTGTATTCCGCAAGGGATGATGAAAGATGTCTGTTTTGAAGAAATTCTTTAGAACCGTTTGAAAAGGAGAATGAGAAATCATGAACATTGTGACGACAACTTGTGTATATCCGAAGGAGATCCCCGAAGTAGAACGTCTGATCCGTCTTGCAAAAATCGGGTTTTCCTGTTTGGATTTAGCACTTGACGGCTGTTTTTATGAGGGACATCCGCTGTTGGGAGAAGATTGGAAAAACTGGGTATTGAATCTGCAAAAAAAAGCGGAATCACTCGGTGTACGATACACCCATTCTCATTCATGGGGCAACTGCGGAGCAACAGGTCTGTATATGACGCGCGGTTTGGAAGTCTGTGAAATGTTGGAGATTCCTTATACCGTCGTTCATCCGATCCATATGAAGGCAGACGGCAGTTTTTTCACTTCCAAAGACGAGTTTATTTCTGTGAACGCGGCGGCGGTACGGCCTCTGGTACAGTTGGCTGAAAAGCACGGTGTCACCATGTTGGTGGAGAATATTCTGTGGGAACAATCCTCGGAATTGGATGCCATCACCGGATTGGTGGAGGCGGTAAACTCACCGTTTTTCGGCTGGTGTTTCGATACGGGGCATATCCATTGTCTGCATCGGGAAGTCGCTTCTTTGCGGGCGGTTCCGTTTGCACCGCTTTCTTTGCATATTCAGGATAATCACGGAAAAAGCGAGCGTTTCGGACGGGATGAGCATTTACTTCCCGGAGACGGTACGATCGATTGGAAAGAGTTTTTAAATGTTTTGCATGAGGTCGACTATCAGGGAGATCTTGTGCTGGAAGCGCATCATCAGTCTATCGAGGCGCCGGACGATCAACGGGACGCCATCTTATCGGAACTTCTTGTTCGAGCAAAAGCCATGCGCGCTTATTACGAAGGAACAACACAACAACTATTTTAACACGAAGAAACGCCGAGCGGGGGAGGACCTTGTATGAACAATAAAGAAACGGTATGGCCATCTCAAGCGGGCTGGATTTGGTTGAAGGAAAGCAAGAATAATCAATACGTGGATTTCCGTTGTGAGTTTGCGTATCCGGAAGAGCAAACAGCAACCTTGCTTATCAGCGCAGATTCCCGTTATGCGGTTTATGTAAACGGTCAATATGTACCGGGATTTCAGTATGCGGATTTTCCGACGTACAAGGTGTACGATCAACTGGATATTACGCCGTTCGTGCAAAAAGGCGCCAATACCCTGGCGGTGTTGGGCTATTATCAGGGAGAAAGCAGTTTGATATACCGCCATGGAGAGGCGGGCGTTCTGTTTGCGGTAATCGGTTCCAAAAGCGGTGTGCTAGCGGTCAGTGACCACCGCGTGCAATGCCGGGAATCGCAGGACTATACAAGCGGAGAAATCGAAAAAATCACCAACCAACTTTCCTTTTCGTTTCGATATGACGCTACCGCTTATGACGGTTGGCGCGAACCCGGTTATTCTGAAAAAAACGGCTGGGTTTCTGCTGTGGAGAGTAAGCGGGAAGGAGAATTGGTCGCAAGGCCTGTTTTACCGCTGGTTTGGGAAGAACGTAGGCCGTCCCGTTTGCTGACGCGCGGTGTTTTTCGTGACAAACTCCCCGCAACGGCTCCTTGCGGCGAACGGATGCAAGAGGCCTATCTTTCTTTTCGCGCGCGGGGAAGCGATATTCTTCCGGTCGAAAGCGGCGTTTTGATCGAAGAAAACAAGGATGATGACGGCGTTTATCTCGTCTTTGACTTGGGCGGAGAAGAATCCGGCGTTTTGGAACTGGAAATGGATTTTCCAGAACCCGCCGACCTTTTGATCGGTTATGGCGAGCATTTGGATGATTTGCGGGTACGGACAGCCGTGGGTGGCAGACAGTTTTGCGCGGTTTATCGGGCAAAAGAAGGCAGGCAACGCTTTTTCCATCCTTTCAAGCGCTTTGGATGCCGATATGTGGCATTGCAAGTTTATTCGCATCGTTTTCGTTTGTTTTACGCGGGGATTCGGCCGACGTCTTATCCTTTCCGCAAAAAGTCGATGATTTTGCCGGAGGATTCTCTGCATCGTCGAATTGCCAAAACCTGTGTGCGCACGTTGACGTTGTGTGCCCACGAACATTATGAAGATTGTCCGTGGCGTGAACAGGCGCTTTATGCGATGGATTCCCGCAATCAAATGCTGTTCGGGTATACTTGTTTTGAAAATCTTGAACTCCCCCGTGCGGCATTGAAACTGCTGGCGCTCGGTCAGCGGGACAACGGACTGCTGGAACTGTGCGCACCCGCTCAGATATCCGTGACTATACCGGCTTTTTCGTTGGTGTATGTAACGGCGTTAAAGGAATATGTGCAGTATACGGATGACGGCGCGCTTGCCGAAGAATTGATGCCGACGGTCGAGCGCATATTTGAGTATTTTGAAAACTGTCGAAATCGGAAGGGTTTGATTCCGGTTTTAAAAGGCGAAGAAATCTGGAATTTTTATGAGTGGAGCGACGGCTTGGATGACGCTTTTTTTGCGCAGGAAAACCGTCTGTCCCGTCAGTTTGACGCACCGTTGAATGCCTTTTACACTATTGCTTTGCAGGACGCGGCATATTTATGGCGTCATTTAGGGAATTTTGAAAAAGCGGCAATGCTTGCCCGTCGGGCAGAGGATTTCAAGACGTTATTAGCAGAGTTTTGGAATCCCGAAAACGGTTTTTATGCCACTTATCTTGGAGAACAAGGCCGTTTCCATTACGCACAGTTGACGCAGTATCTCATGATTTGCGCAGGCGCGGTACCGCCCGAACAAGAGTATTTACTGCTGAGAGAAACGGAAAGGAACAGTCAACTGATTCCGGTCACGCTCAGTTGTATGCTTTATCGGTTGGAGGCTGTAAGGCGGCATCCGGAGCGTTTTCGTGACCGGATCAAACGTGAGATCGAAGACCAGTGGGGCGGGATGCTTTTCAAGGGAGCAACTTCTTTCTGGGAAACGATCGAAGGTGCCGATGCATTCGATTTTGCCGGAAGTTTATGCCACGGTTGGTCGGCGGTTCCCATATACTTTTATGAAAACTTCTTTGGAGGAGATAGTCTATGAGAAAAATTTTTTTAAAGGGTTGCAGTCTTTTTCTCACCGTTTGTATAGCGGCGGGAATGCTGTCATTTTCTTCTTTGCCTGTCACGGCGGCAAAGGGAACAGAGACCTTTACCGGCGGCGGTGTCACCTGGTCGGTTTACCATGATATTGCGTATACGACCATGAGCGCCGCGAAAGACGGCGGACTGTTGATTACGAATCAAGCCGGTGCTAACACGGCTAATTCTTCCATTGCGGTTGTCAGTGAAAGCGTTTTTCCGGTGCAGGATATGAAATTTGACGTCCAGTGTAGTTACGGATCTTTGGATAATTCCGCCTATTTTGGAATCAAAGACGTTTCCGGTACCCGTCAGTTTTTAGTACGGCGTATGGTGAGCGGTACCACAGCCCGGATTCGTATTATTGTTGATGGCGAAGCGGTAGACATTCTGACAGTGACCGGACAACTTCGCACCCGTATTTTTGAAGTGGGTGTTGTTAAGAGCGGCGAAAGTTGGTATTTGACTTATGACGGCCGCACCATCGACGCCGCCGACTGTTCCGAAGCGGTGCAAGAAGCGGTCAAATTAGAGAATACTTTTCCAAAAGCCTTGCTCGAGGGCAACGGCTTGGTGAAATTCACATTTGGCGCTTCATCCATGAACGGCTGGGCGTATTGCCATGCGAGATTGGCCTATACAGACGGCGTATTGTTGCCTTCTGTGACGAGTTACGGCGACCGCAATGCCGGCACAACGACCAACGGCAGGACCGGCTGTGCGGATGATTTGATTAGAAGCGTGACGATCGCTCCGGCGGCGGTTTCCGCGATCTCAGGCGGACAAACTCTGACCTTTGACGGCGAAGCCAGTACCGCCGCGATTCTTGCGGCTCCCAACGGGAACGATGTCTCCTTTACTCTTTCGATGAGCAATCGTTCCGACGCCAATCAGTGGATCAATCTTACTCTTTCCAATGATCCTTTATTCCGCGAAGATTCGGCAAAGGTAGCATTCTCGATTGTGAAATATCCGGACGGTCTTGATGGCGTTTATTACAACGGGGAAGTCACCTCGCATTTTTCAGGGCTGTTTGACGGCACAACGGTTTGGCAGTATCGTTTGGCGGAGACCGAAAACGATTCCGGTGTTTTCCGTTTTGCTTTAACCAATTCAAGCGAACAGGAGTATATTGCAAGCGATCCGGATTTTGCCGCGGTTGCGGCGGGGCCGCTTTATCTTCGTTTGGAAACAAGCGAAGTCATGACCATGAAGGTATGGTTCGACCAACCCTCTGCCGTTACCATGCCGAGCCAAGCGGCGCAAAACAATTTAGTCGCCTGCAAAAAGGCGTTGGTCGATTTTTATGATTCTGCCGATCGCTTTTCCTCCAAAGAAAACGGGATGACCGCCGCAGCGTTTTCCTTTGCGTATGATGACGCCTGCCGTACCTTGGCAAGCAATGTAAAGACTCGTCTTGCGGCGTTACCCGCCGTATCTTCGCTCACCGTCAGCAACAAGGAAACCGTTTTGCAAGTAGTTTCGGATTACTATGCATTGGATACGGTCTATCGCGCCGGCATGGATGCGGCAAAGATCGAGCAATACCGCACAGCGGCCCAAACGCTCTACGGGAGCGGTACCTATGTCACTCAAAACGGGGAAGTTTATGAAACCAACTATAATTCTTCCTATATTACTCTTTCCAGCGATTCCCACGGAACCCTGATCGCAACACCGACTGCCGGCGAAAACACCGAAAATACGGCGTTTTATGCGATGACGCAAGCCGCCTATCCCATGCTGACTTCCACTTATGCGCTTTCTCATTATTTCGGCACGATCGGTACATCGCGATTTGGCCTTACCGCTTCTGCCGATGGCGTTGCGGCGGCTGAAACCCTGCAAGCGGAAGACCACATCATCATTTATCGAACGATGCTTGGCAATTCGACTACGCAGTTTCAGGTGAAACTGAACGATACCGACGGAACCATTGAAGAATGCGGAATTCTGGCAAACACGGCACGTAACGTATTTGCCGACATCCAAGTTGTTTATCAAGGCGGTTATCATTACCTGTCGTGGGGAGGTTTCGTCCTTGACGGCGAAGGTTATTCAGAGGAAGTACAGGAGTATTTAAAACTGGAGAACCATTTCCAACCGGAATTCTTTTCACAAAACTTACCGGTACATTTTCTGTTCGGTTCCGAGTGTTTATACGGATCGGTATATTGTCTTTCCAACAGCCGTACCGGTGAAGGGGCACATGTCAACAGCATCTTCACGCGGTATCCCGGCAACAACCTCTACGCCGGTGTTCGCACTTTCTACGAATCGACCAATACCATTTCGGAAAATGATCTCGGACATACGCGGTTTGATATGACGCTGCAAAGAAATTCTGACGTGCTTTTACAGGCGCCCGTCACGGCAAGCGGCTTTACCGTAAAGGCCACGATGACGAAATCCAGCACAAAAGATCAACCTGTTCACGTAGTTTTCTCCAACGATTCTTCCTTTACCGATGAAACGGTAACGGTCGACTTGATTCGGGTAGGAAAAACCAGCGCGTTCCGCGCCGAGTTGGATTCGGTGACCGTCGCCACTGACACGCAAAACTTTTTCAGCGATACGCCTTATACCTTTACCTTTGTTCGGCAAGCGGACAATAAGACTTTCCTTCTCCTTCGTGCGGCGGGCGGCAAAGTCATGACCGTTCCGTATGATTTTTCTGAATTGCTGTCCAAACCTCTCTATATGAAGTTATCGTATACCAGCACCACGGATTGCCTGCCAAATTTGCAAATCACGCTTAATGATCACGGTATCGGCTTCCAAAGCAGCCGTTCAGTCGATTTATGCGTACCGAAGACCTTCAGCACCAGCGATTTATTTGCCGCTGAAAATCAATTAACAACTTATTTTGCACAGGCTTATCACGCTGCCTCCATGCTTTCGGATTTAAAAGCGATCGCCTATTTGAATGATTTGGCTACCGAGAGCAGGGAACAGGTCGACGCGGCGGATATTGATGATTTGATCGCTATGACGGCGGCGGCTCCCACGGCATATTATTTGAACCGTTCCTATATTACTACCATCAAAACAGCGTATACAGGTTTTACCGATCGCCAGAAATCCATGTGCGGCGAATCGACGGGTGAAATGATTGCCTATTTTGACGCTTTGGTACCGGCGAACAATGCGACACTTTCCGCATTGAAAAACGCTGTTGCGGGAACCCAGCAACTGGAAACGGAAAAGTATGATTTTTATTATGACCATGAGTTGAATCAACTGGATGTTGACCGTTTGGAAACCGTTCTTCGTTTGGGAAACAACAGGGGAGATGCCGATGAGAATGATCCGTATTTTGCGGAACAGGATCAGGCCGATTCGAACACTTCGTCAGCAGTGACGCCCGGCACGCCGGTCACCCTGTATGCTTCCGATTTCGGTGTGGTTGGCGACGGAACGACCGATGACGGTCCGGCGATCGAGGCTTTGATGGCGGCGTTGAACAATTCTCCCGATGGTTCCAGTGCGGTCTTTACAAATGCAACTTATTATATCGGTTCCCTTTCGGGATCGGCACTGTTTGATCTGAACGGTTGCAAAAACATGACGGTGAACGCCAACGGCAGCACCTTCGTTTTGGGAATCTTAAGAAACTATTTGACCGCGGCGAATACCCGAAACTGCACGGTGAAAAACGCGGTGTTCAAGTTAAAACGTTCCCCCGCGTTCCGTGCGACAACACTGAGTGTCAATACCACGTCGCATTATGCCGATTTTCAGACCAGTTTTGATTTAGGCCTGGAAAACGGGGAAAGTTGGGCAGGACCGGAAGCCTCACGGTTTGCGGCACTTGACCGTTCTGTCTCACGTTTCCATATGTTCTTCTCCCGTATTCAAATGCTGGATAAATCCGCCGGGAAATTCCGAATCTATTTTGTCGATCAAGCGCAAACATATAGTTTGATGAAATATGATTTGAAAACTTATGGGATTTTGTGTCCCACGCCATATGTCGCCCGCGTATGGGAGCGCGCCTTCACCATTGCCGACAACACCGATTTCACCATGGAAGATGTCACGGTGCGGCACTGCTCGAAATTCGGCATGTATATCGGACGGAATGAAGGCACCCTGCGGTTTACCAATGTGGATTTCACCCCCGAAGAGACAACACCTTCCGGCAAGGCGACATTCACTTCCTGGTGCGACACCTTCCACGTCAAGGATAACCGTTCCAAGATCATTTGGCAGAATTGCGATATTACCGGCAATTTTGACGATATGTTCAACATTTCTTCTTCGGTATTGTATGTGAGCAATTATTTGCCGGAAAGCCGTATGATGACGCTTAAGTGGCAGGAATCCAGTGATGGGTTGTATTATCCCATCCAAGCGGGCGATGAACTGCATGTCATCAACACGAGTACCGGTTACGATTGTGGTACCGTGGTGGTTGAAAAGGTTTTCCTACAGAAAAACGGTCGAAACATCATCCGCGTTTCGCCCGGACTGCATGATTACGGCTCTTTGGGAACCAGTGTAGAGGCAAGTTTCCTCAACCGTTGCGCACCGGGTTCGGAAGTGAAGAACTGTACGCTCAACGGGACTTTCCGTGCAAGAGGCCCCATTACGTTCCAAGGTTGCAGTATTTACAACATGCGCATTTGGCTGGATTATAATCAAGGCATAGAAGGGCCTGTTCCCACCGGCATTACCTTCCGAAACTGCAACATTTCCTTTGGAACGAATGCGACGATCGTAATTAAATCTTATAACCCCGGCAGTTTGGGAGCAAAAGGCTATCATGTTTCCGATATCACTTTCGACAGTTGTACGATGAACAACGCGTTCGATAAGAGCACGGAAGACTGGAAATATGTCACGGTTAAAAACTGCAAAACTTCTTCGGGATCTTCCATATCCGATCATACGGGATTGGGTTCTACCAAGATTCAAATTACGGATATGCAGAAAATTTCCGGGTCGAGCGGGTATCAATTCCTGCTGAAATTGACCAATAAGAAAGGAAATGCCATTACCGATGTTTCCAGCGGGATCGCCCTCAAGAAAAACGGTACCGCTATGAGTGGCACACTCACCCATTTGGGAAGCGGCGTGTATGCCTATCGGACTTCTTCTGCTCTCGGTAGCGGCGAGCATATGTTGATCGCGGAGATCGACAACAGCAGTTATGCTTATTCGCAAAGTGAGTCGGTGGCCGCAACAGACGCGGCATTGCTTTACCAGACCTGTGACCTTGTTCTCTTGAAAAGAAAACTATTAGGGAACGCAGTCACCATGGAACGTGCGGAAGACGTCAACCGTGACAATGTTGTGGATATCCGCGATTTGGTACGGCTCAAAAAAATGTTTGCCGATTTTTAAAAAAGAATTCCCCTTTGCCGAAGATCCGGCAAAGGGGAATTTTGACTACCTGATAATAGATTTTTTATACTGTGAAGGCGTCATATGACTGAAATGCTTGAAACAGCGTGAAAAGTATTGCGGATTGTCAAAGCCGAGCATATCGGAAATTTGCGCCATTGAAAAGGTTTCCTCCCGAATCAGGCGTCTTGCTTCCCGGATCTTTAAAGCGTTGTAATAACGGATGATGCCGCCCTTATAGTATTTGGCAAAGGCTTTTTTGACATAACTCTCGCTTTGGTGTAAATGGTCGGCAATCTCCCGTACGCTCAAACTGTCGTATAAACGGTCTTTCATCAAATCCAGCATTTCCTTGACCTCCAACGGAACGGAAACGCCGTCGATCAGGTAGTTTTTCCGCTCCGCACGGGTGGCGATCACCTTGTCGCGGCTCAATAAGATCAAAAAGATTTCCAACAGGTTTTCCGTCATTTGACTGCTGCCGAACGGCGCGTCCGCTCGTTTAGACATTTTCTGGATCAACGGGTTTCGTTCGTCCTCCATCCGATAACAGGAAAGCCCTTCCTCAAACAACAAGGCGAGAAAGGATCGTTCATGCGGCGTGAGTTTAAAGATTTTCCCGGAAAAGCCTTCCATGGCGGGGCTTTTACATTCGAAGGTAATGACGCTTACGTTGGTGGAATGTAAGTTGTCGCCTTCCAAACTGTGAAATTCATTGGGCTTGTGAAAGACCAGTTCCCCACTCTTCAGTGTGAAACGATTGTTTTCAGCAGTGCAAAGGATTTCCCCCTGATCAATATATACCATTTCCCAAAAATCGTGCCGTTCGCCGGCAAAACGAAATTTTTTGGAGTATTCCATATAAAAAAACGTAATGACACTTTCGACATGGAAAACACGGTCAAAGCCGATTCTTATAAATTTGTCTTTCATATTTTCACCCCGTACCTAATTGTATTCATATTATAACTGTTTTTGCATTGTATTGCAAGTGTGCTTTTTGTTATAGTAAAATTGTAAAAAATAAGGGAGGTTTTGTGATGAATGTTTTGGCAATCGGCTGTCATCCCGACGATGTGGAAATCGCTTGTGCAGGCACATTGGCAAAATGCGTCAAGCGCGGGGACAAAGTAATCGTTTGTCATGTTTCCAACGGCGATTTGGGTCATGTGGTGATCCCGCCCGACGAATTGGCGGTCATGCGTGCAAACGAAGCGAAAAAAGCAGGTTCTCTGGCGGGGATCGAAGTGATTTGCGCGGGATTTCATGATCTCGGCATTTATGACAACAATAAAGAGGCGCGTGATAAGATCGTCGATGTGATCCGTTATGCGGATCCGGATTTCATCATCACCCACAATCCCGACGATTATATGCCGGATCATACCGCGGTTTCGCGTCTGGTGTTTGACGCGAGTTTCACGGCGACGTTGCCGAATTATACCGATTATCCGCATGTTTTCAGTGCGGAAGACGGGAAACCTGCAAGACTGGTACCAATCTATTACATGGATACGTTGGCGGGCGTTGAGTTCAATCCCACCCAATTTGTGGATATTTCCGCCGAAATTGATTTAAAAATCCAAATGCTGGAATGTCATGAAAGCCAACTGGTTTGGATGCGCGAGCATGACGGCATAGATTTTGCCGATATGGTCAAAACCTGTTCTCGCTATCGCGGATACCAATGCGGCGCGGATTACGCCGAAGGTTTCCGTCAGTGTCAGGTCTATTTAAAAGGAACAACAAAACGGCTACTGCCGTAACAGGAGGAATTATCATGGATTTTATGAGCACAGTCAAAGGAAGTTTATTGGAAGGATTCTATCCGAACGGATGGGATATGAAGCGCATCGATGAATGCTGTGAAAAAGGTGTTCAGCGCGAAGCATGGTGGCACGAGGGTTTTCAGCCGGTCGCTTGTGAGACGTTAGCGGATTTTGACACCTATATGGGTCATGAAATTGCGCTGCAAATCAAAAACGCAAGAGACCGCGGTGAAAAATTGGCCATGATTTTGCCGGTCGGACCGATGGGCATGTACCGTTGGGCGGTTTACTTTTTGACCGAGTGGAAAGTTTGCTGTGATCACGTTACCACGTTCAATATGGACGAGTGGGCGGACGGTGAAGGCAATACCCTGCCGAACAGCAATCCCGCCTCATTCGAATACAGCATGAAACAGGCCTTCTTTGACCGGTTGGGCGATTTGACCGTTCCCCCTGCACAACGCAATTTCGCCACCAAGGAAAACCTGCCCACTTATGCGGAAAAGATTCAAAAACTGAAAGCAGAAGGCGCTAAACTGGTGTTGGTTTTCGGGATTGGCCGTATGTGTCATATTGCCTTTTGGGAACCGCATTTTGCCGATGATTATGCCAACGAGGGAGAGTGGAAAGCCGCAACGCACCGTTTGGGAGCAAAACTGCATCCGCTGACCATTGAACAGAATGCCATTACCAGTTTCAAAAGCCGCACAACGTTGGTTCCTTGCAGAGCCAATACCATCGGGCCGGGCTTGTTTTTACAGGCGGACTGGATCATCGGCGGTGCCGACGGCGCTTTAGGACGCGGCATGGGCTGGCAGGGCATGAGTTTCTTAATGACCTTACACTATGGACCGGATCATCATATCACTTCGACATATATGCCTACACTGCCCGGCAGATTGTTCTATTTGAAAGAATTGGCGGGTCCGTTGGTCGCAGAATGTAACTAAGGAGAATGCAATATGAAAAAGGGAATCAACATTTGGTCGTTTCCGGCAGGTACGCTGGATGAAACCTTTTCGCTTGCGAAAAAAGCAGGTTTTGAAGGCGTAGAAGTTGAACTCAATGAAACTGGCGAAATCACTTACGGTTCGACGCAAGCCCAACTGGAGGAAGTGAAGAAAAAAGCCGGGGATTACGGTTTGGAACTTTACAGTTTGGTCTGCGGTCAATGCTGGGCTCATTTTTTAGGCGACGCCGATGCTTCTGAGCGCCAAAAGGCGAAAGATATGGTGAAAAGACAACTGGAAGTGGCGGCGGCATTGGGCTGCGAATCCATTTTGGTCATTCCCGGTTGTGTGAATGCGGAGTTTGCCGCCCCCGGCAAGGTCACCGATTATGTGACTTGCTATGAAAACAGTTTGGCGTCTGTGATGGAATTGAAAACCGTTGCCGAACAATACAAAGTGGATATCGCTTTGGAAAATGTATGGAATAAATTTTTGCTGTCACCTGTGGAAATGCGGGATTTCATCGACAAAGTGGGTTCACCCTTTGTAGGAAGTTATTTGGATATCGGCAATACCATGGCGAACGGATTTCCGGAACATTGGATCCGTGCGCTTGCCCAGCGTGTGAAAAAAGTCCATTTCAAGGATTACCGCGTTGAAGCGGGCGGTTTGTTCGGCTTTGTTGATCTGCTGGCGGGAGANNTCCCCGCCGTGATGGACGCCTTGAAGGAAACGGGGTATGACGGCTGGGTCACAGCGGAAATGATTCCGCAATACAAGTATTATCCGGAAACATTGATAGAGAATACATCGCGCGCAATGGATGCGATTTTAAGGAGAGGGTAAGATGTTAAAGGTAGGTTTAATCGGTTGCGGATTTATGGGCACGATGCACGCAAATTGCTATAAGAATTTAGAAGGTGTTGAACTTGCCGCGGTAGCCGATCCGCGAAAAGAAAAAGCGGATGAATTGGCAGAAGGAACCAATGCGACAATCTATACCGACGGAAAAAAACTGATCGAAGAGGCTGAAGTCGATGTCATTGACATTTGCTTACCGACCTATTTGCATGCTTCGTATGCGTTGCTTGCCATGGAAAAGGTGAAATATGTTTTTATTGAAAAACCGGTCACTTTGACCGTTTCCGGAAGCGAACAATTACTTGCCAAGCAAAAAGAAACCGGTTGTCAGGTACAAGTCGGGCAGGTCATTCGTTTTTGGGATGAATATGTCGCCTTGCGTAACATCGTTAAGAGCGGCAAATACGGGAAGGTCGTCAATGCAAACTTCCGCCGCATCAGTCCCGCTCCGGAATGGGGCTGGAATAACTGGTTGCGCGATCCCTCGTTGTCGGGCGGCGCGGCTCAGGATCTGCATGTACATGATGTGGATTTTGTATTGTCTCTGTTCGGAGAACCGAAGAAACTGTTTTCGGTCACCAACTCTTTAGGCGAACAAAAATCCTATGTCAATACTTTGATGCAGTATGAAGACTTCGTGGTCACCACGGAAGGAACATGGGATTTGCCCGGTTCTTATCCGTTTTCCGCGACCTTCCGTGTCGTGTTTGAGGAAGCGACGCTGGAAAACAACGGAAAACTCATGCTTTATACCAAATACGGTGCAGAAGAAGTAGACGTCGGTAAAAAGGATTGGACTTCCAACAGCGGAACAAAGGGGAACATCTCCGATTTGGGCGGCTATTACAACGAACTGTATTCCTTTACGCAATGTGCCGCCAAGGGTGAGCCGATCCAGGACGCAACCCTTTCCGAAGCGTCGGCTTCCTTGAAATTCCTGATCGAAAAGGAGTTGGCATTCCATGCTTAAAGTCGGTATCGTAGGCTGCGGAAATATTTTTACCATGCACGCCACCAGTTGCGATCATTTGGAAAACGCCGAATTGGTCGGCGTGTGCGATATCAAACCCGAACGTGCCCGTGCGGCGGCGGAAAAATATCATGTTCCGGCTTATACCGATTACAGGGAGTTGATCGATCCGCAGAAAATTGATGTGGTTCATATTTGCGTTCCGCATTATCTGCATCCTGTGATTTCGCGGTACGCATTGGAGCAGGGGGTACACGTTTTATGTGAAAAACCCATGAGCATCCGTTATGAGGACGGCGAGGCCAACGTCAAGTTGGCTGAAGAGAAAGGCTTGTGCTATGGGATCATTTTCCAGTGTCGTTATAACGATACAGCCAAACTGATCCGTGAACAACTGGATAACGGAAAACTCGGCAAGGTTATCAGCGCCCGCTGTACGTTGACATGGTGTAAACCGGATTCCTATTATGCCTTGTCCGACTGGAAAGGTACTTGGGAAAAAGAAGGCGGCGGCGTCATTATTGATCAAGCCATTCATTCCCTGGATCTTGCCAACTGGTTTATTGGATCAAAGCCGGTAGAGGTACAGGCGCATATTGCCAATCGCGCACATTCCATTATGAAGGTGGACGATACCGGCGAGGGTTTTGTCCGCTATGAAAACGGCGCGACATTGTCTTTCTGGGCGATGAACAATTACGGTTGCGATGATCCCATTGAAATTCGTCTGTTTTGCGAAAACGGGAAAGCCATCATGAGTTACGACGACGCACGGATCGAGTTTTCGGACGGCACGGTTCTTTCCGTCTCACAACAGCCGGATGGTATTTACTATGAGGGCGGAAAGGATTACTGGGGTTTTCAGCATATTCGCGAAATCCAAGACTTTTACGATGCGGTCGAACATCATCGGGAACCGACGATCAGCGGACGGGAAGCATTGAAGATCCAAAAACTCATCTGCGCCATTTATGAAAGCGGAAAGAGCGGTCAAACGGTGCATCTTTCGTAAATCATGGAGGAAATAGAGCATGGAAAAACGCGGGATCACGATTGCCGGGAATATTTTAGTGGATAACGTCAAGCGAATTGACTGCTATCCGGCCGTCGGAACTTTATCCAATATTACAGAAATCAGTCGGTCAGTAGGGGGATGTGTGCCGAATACGGCCATTGATCTTGCAAAAATAGACCCTACACTGCCTGTAAAGGCACTGGGAAAAATCGGGGACGATGAACCGGGGCAATATGTATTGGCTCAACTGAAACGGTACGGAATTGACTGTGACGGGATCCGGGTATCTTCCGAAAAACCGACTTCTTTCAGTGATGTCATGAGCCTGTATTCCGGAGAACGCACCTTTTTTCACGCACGGGGAGCCAATGCGGCTTTTTCGCCGGAGGATATTGATATCGAGGCATTGAACTGTGAAATTCTGCATATCGGTTATTTGCTGTTGTTGGATCGGTTTGACCAAACCGATCCGGCGGGCGGCACGGTGATGGCGCAGTTTTTAAAACAGGTACAAAAGAAGGGAATCAAAACCTCGATCGACGCGGTCAGCGATAACACGGCGGATTATGCCGGGACAATTCTACCGGCTTTTCCTTATTGTGATTTTGCCATCCTGAACGAACTGGAAAGCAGCCGCCTTTCAGGACTTCCGCCTTATGACGAAGACGGCCGTTTACTGGTGAAAAACATTGAAAAAACCATGCGTTTCATGGCGGAGAACGGCGTAAAAGAAAAGGTGATCGTGCATTGTAAGCAAGCCGGTTTTTGCTATGATGTGCCGACAGATACCTTTACCGTTCAACCCTCCTTGTCGATCCCCAGGCATGAAATCAAAGGAAGCGTCGGTGCGGGCGACGCGTTTTGCGCGGGATGTCTGTACGCGATTGATCAAGGGTTCAGCGACCTGCAAATGCTAACTTTCGCCGCATCTGCGGCGGCTTGCAATTTGTTTTCGGAAAACTCGGTGGACGGAATGAAGAGCCGAGCGGAAATTGAAGCATTGGCCGTTCAGTACGGTCAACAAAAGATGGGAGAAGAAACATGTTAGCCAATTTAAACGATGTGCTGAAACCGGCACAACAAAAAGGATACGCGGTCGGGCTGTTCAACACAACCGATACCGATATGCTGGAAGCCGCCATTTCGGCGGCGGAAGAAATGAGGTCGCCCGTTATTATTGGAACCGCGGAGGTGCTTTTGCCCTACGGCGAATTAAAACTGATCGCCCCTGCCATGATTGCCGCGGCGAAGCGGGCAAGCGTACCGGTGGTGGTGCATTATGACCACGGTTTGACCTTTGAACGGTGTATGGAAGCCCTGCGCCTTGGGTTTACCAGCGTGATGTTTGATGGATCGGCCGGAGAAGAAGAACAAAATCTTAAGGATACCGCTGAAATCGTAAAAATCGCCCATGCGTTTGGCGCCACGGTGGAAGGCGAGATCGGTCATGTCGGAGAAGCGGCAAGCGGTGATAACGAAACCAGCGATCGCTATACCACTCCGGCGGAAGCGGTGCGTTTCCTTGAAAAAACAGGCGTAGACGCTTTGGCGATCGCAATCGGTACGGCGCACGGCGCTTATCGGGAAAAACCGTGCTTGGATTTGGAACGGCTTCAACAGATTCGCGCGCAGGTCGAACAACCGTTGGTTTTGCACGGCGGTTCCGGTTTGTCAGATGACGATTTCCGCAATACCATTCGTTGCGGCATTGCGAAAATCAATATTTTTACCGATCTTTGTGTAGCCGGCGAAAAAGCGGTGGACGATGCCAGAAAACAGGGGATCGGGTACTTAGAGATGCGCAACCGCAAGGTCGAAGCGATCCGCGAGGCGGTAAAAAACAAGATTTCTCTGTTTGGTTCTGCAAACGCTGATTTTTAAAAAACAAGCCTTTGAATAGGAACACTTTATGTTTAAAAGCGAGAACACGCAAAGTTTTCAAAAAGGAAACAGTAACCGATTAAAAAACGGTTTATTTTCCTGCTTTGTGTTGTTCTCACTTTTGTTTTTGTTGGGGAAGTCATTGTGCGGGCACATAAAAGTTTTTATCTCCATGATTACATCCAATCCAAGTGACAGAGAAAAATGCTTGTTTTTAGATATAAAAAACNNCGTTTCCGGTGTCGGCGCTTTTTCACTGAGATCACTCAAGATTGCCAATGTTTCGAGCCCGGCGCGGCAAAGGGCTTTGTCCCATTCTTCGGTCGTGTAGGCGCGTTCGGAAAACGATTCCGCGTTTCGCCGATAAAGACCGTTTTGCTCCGTGAAAAAATCCAGCGTCATGGATGTGATAGCCAATCGGGGATCGGTTTCGTTCTGCCATACACAGTAAACGCCGTTTTGCTCAAACGCGAAGGTGCGGTCACTTAAAATGTTTAAATGCTTATAAACCGTATTGATGTCAAAAAGAAACAGCCGTCCTTCTTCTAAAAACAAAGCGATTCTTTCAAGCGCCTGGCAAAGGGTCTCAAAATCGGTCAGATGGTTCAAACTGTCCAAACAGCAAATCGCACCGTCTACCGTTCCGTATAGGTCCAATTCCTCCATTCGTTGGCATAAAAACAGAATATCCAAATCCTGCCGGACGGATTTCTCCCGCGCGACCGACAACATTTCTTCCGAGGCGTCCACGCCGATCACTTCCGTGCCGTCTTTGGCAAATAAACAGGAGAATTCACCGGTACCGCAGGCGACGTCCAACAGCAGAGAAGGCGCTTTGTCATATTGCAAAAACAGTTTTTTTAAAAACCGATAACGCTTTTGATAATCCGCATCTCCCATCAGTAAATCATAGACGTCGGCAAATTGGGAATAACCACTCATGGCG
>LXOW01349873.1_pt1 | contig 41540 bp, 40 predicted proteins | sample 1368591 | NCBI WGS metagenome assembly LXOW01 (sample SAMN04884650, study PRJNA319009) | bovine gut metagenome | isolation source: Cow rumen | host: Bos taurus | place: Italy: Legnaro (PD) | collected 2014-07-09
GAGAAAGACACCACCCTCAGCGTCTACCGCGACATGGACAAGTGCGTCTACTGCCGCCGCTGCGAGACCATGTGCAACAAGTTCCAGAGCGTCGGCGCCCTCAGCGGCGTCAACCGCGGCTTCCCCTCGGTGGTGGCTCCCGCCTTCGAGCAGAAACTCGGCGACANNGACAACATCAACGATGTGCGTAAGGCCCTCGCCGACCCGACCAAGAAGGTCGTCGTGCAGACCGCTCCCGCCGTCCGCGTCGCCCTCGGCGAAGAGTTCGGCATGGAACCCGGCACCATCGTCACCGGCAAGATGGCCGCTGCCTTGCGCCGTCTCGGCTTCGATTATGTCTTCGACACCGACTGGAGCGCTGACCTCACCATCATGGAAGAGGGTACCGAGCTCCTCGGCCGCGTGAAACAGCTCCTCGCTGGCGACAAGAACGTCAAGATGCCCATGTTCACCAGCTGCTGCCCCGCTTGGGTCACCTTCTATGAGAAGAACTTCCCCGACCTGCTCGGTCATCCCTCGACCGCCAAGTCTCCCCAGGGTATGTTCGGCGCTGTCACCAAGAACTACTTCGCCAACAAGATTGGTGCAAAGCGCGAAGACGTCGTCTGCGTCTCCATCATGCCCTGCTTGGCCAAGAAGAGCGAGTGCGCTCGCCCCGAACTCGGCAAGGACGGTATGCAGGATGTCGACTTCAGCCTCACCACCCGTGAGCTGGCTCACATGCTCAAACAGAACAACATCGACCTCAACACCCTGCCCGAAGAGGACTTCGACAGCCCGCTCGGCCAGTCGACCGGTGCCGCCGTCATCTTCGGCGCCACCGGCGGTGTGATGGAGGCTGCTCTCCGTACCGCCTACGAGGTGCAGACCGGCAAGACCCTCCCGAAGGTCGACTTCGAGGAATGCCGCGGCATCTTCGGCGAGAGCATCCGCGAGGCCACCGTCGACTTCGACGGCCTGCCCGTCAAGATCGCCATCTGCTACGGCCTCTCCAACGCCCGCAAGCTCATGGAAGAGGTTCGCGCCGGCAACCCCAACGGCTACCACTTCATCGAGGTGATGGCCTGCCCGGGTGGCTGCATCGGCGGTGCTGGTCAGCCCTACCACCACGGCAAGAGCGACATCATCAAGCGCCGTATGGACGCCATCTACCGCGAGGACGCTGGCAAGCCCATCCGCAAGAGCCACGAGAACCCCGACATCATCGCCATCTACAAGGAGTACTACGGTGAACCCTGCGGCCACCTCAGCCACGAGCAGCTCCACACCCACTACTTCGACAAGAGCGACAAAGTCGAGATCACGAAATAANNTTATCAAAGACATCTGCAAGAGCTTTGGTAACCGTGCCGGTGAGGTCATCAACGTCCTCCACCAGGTGCAGGGCAAGTTCGGCTACCTGCCCGCCGAGGTCCAGGAAGTCGTCGCCCACGAGTTGAACATCCCCGTGGCTAAGGTCTATGGCATCGTCTCCTTCTACAGCTTCTTCACCATGGAGCCCAAGGGCGAGCACCCCATCGACATCTGCCTCGGTACCGCCTGCTACGTCCGTGGCGCCGAGAAGGTGCTGGATGCCTTCCAGCGTAACCTGGGCATCCAGGTCGGCAAGTGCACCCCCGACGGCAAGTTCTCCCTGAACACCCTCCGTTGCGTCGGTGCCTGCGGTCTCGCCCCCGTCGCCATGATTGGCGAGAAGGTCTATGGCCGTCTCACTCCCGACCTCGTCCCCGGCATTCTCGCCGAGTACAAATAATCCCATAAGGATTTGTCAACAGCAAAGGGCGCCCTTCCGGGCGCCCTTTCTACTTTTTTAACTCATTCCCAGCCCCCGTCAGGGGCGCCAGATCTTAGCCGTGGGTGCAAGCCCACGGTATCAGAAACGCCCCCTCCTATAGAGCCCCTTCGGGGCGACACACCACATACTTTTTCATTGGCTGTCCTTTATAATATATATTCTTCTTTAGAAGAATATATAAATCAACAAGTTGCGAATATTATCAAAACTATACCATCCCTATACCAAGCCTATACCATCTCTATACCAAGTCTATGGTAACAAGGGGGTGCCTCCGGTGTACCGCCAGTGTACCTTCGGTGTTCCTTCGTCCTTCCGATACCCTAGGCATATCCTTCCCCCGCTCTACCATAACACATTGGGTATGCTAAAGACAGGCCTGCACCGTGGCTACGGCTTGCCTGTGTTGTGGCTGAGGCACAATAAAATCACCATTTTATCGTTATTATTCTAAAAGGATATTATTTATGGCAAAAAAACGAGGCAATATTATTAGCGGCAAAAAAGGCAAAGATATACACTATTCCTATCGCGGGCAGCAATGTGTGCGCTCCATGCCAACCTCTGTGGCAAACCCGCAAACCGAACCGCAGCAGGGCCACCGCAACAATTTTGGTATGATTTCCAAACTCTCGTCCTACATGAAGGCAGCCCACCTCGTCGGGCTGCACTGGCAGGCCGTGAGAGATGGAAATGACACCTACGCCATCTTCAAGCACATCAACAAAGACTGCTTCACACCTGATGGCGCGATCGACCTACCACACGCCATCGTCAGTCGCGGCTCGGTGGAGCGCGTGGAAATCACCTCGGCCAGCATCGACAAGGGCGTCCTCACCGTCACCTTCGACAGCCATATTTATGGCGGCAAAGCTACCGACGAGTTCTTCCTCATTGTCTACTTCCCTTCCTATGCACCGGCCGCCTCACCACCCCCGTCCCCCGCTCCTCCGGCCTCGTCACCGTCGTCCTCCCTCCAGAATGGCTCCTGCCAGCAGACCTAGTTGAAACAATCCCACAATCAGACAATCAATCTCTCCACCTCTACGCTTTCCTCCGCTCCACCCGCTCCCGCACCTCCGACACCATCCACCTCTCCCTGCCCTTATAATTTTATTTGGTCGACTCGGATATTCTTCGTATCTTTGCAAATGCATATAATATATGTTCTTCCGACATGGAAAACTAGTATAAACGCAGATAGACAGCAATGGGCAACGAAATACAATTCATATTATACCAACTGCCTGACGAGGAAGGAAAGATTCAGGTGGTAATCAAAGATGAAACCATCTGGGCCACGCAGAAAGCGATGGCCGCGTTGTTTGATGTTGGAGTGCCCGATATCAGTAAGCATCTTAAGAAGAAATTCGAGACAGGTGAACTAGATAAAAACACGACTATTTCCAAAATGGAAACTGTCGTAAACAGAGGTTTTAGAGGAGAGACTCCGGAACAAGTTGATTTCTACAATCTTGATGCCATCATCGCCGAGTACAAATAAGTCAACAGGTGACACTAAAGAAGCAGGAGCGTCGGTAAGGATGCTCCTGCTTTTATTTTGTAAAAAACGCATTGAAATTAGTTGCAATTATCATGTAATTGCAACTAATTTCATTTGAATATATATTTATGTAACATCTTTATGTCTTCTATGTGGGTTCTATGTGTCATCTTATCACCACCACCTTAAGGTCTGGGAAATTGTCAATTGGTGGTTTACACCTTTTGCTCCCCTTTTGCTCATATTTTACTCATCTTTTGAGTAACTCCAAGGTAACTCTACTGTAGGAAGTGCAATCCTTCGGCGATGTCGGCTATATGCCCCTTCTTTATGCCTATTTGGTTATCTTATTTTATCACAACCACCTTTCGTGCTGGATAATTTCCAATTTTTATCATGTAAGTGCCTGATGCAAGAATGTCGAATCGTAGTGGCGTGCCATGGTTTTGCTTCGTGGCAAGAATTCGTCCAGTAGCATCGTAGAGTGTCACAGTGTTGCTATTTGCATCTTCTACTACTATCTTGCCTTGGCTGGAGTACACTTTGGCATTAACTGACTCCACACCATCTATACCTTCCTGATTCATGTAAATAGTGTCATGAATAATGACGGTGTCATGCAGCCACAGGGTGTCGGTATGAAAGACTACGGTTGTGTCATGTACATATATTGTGTCGTATATTGTGTCGCGCAAACTGGCGATTGGGGCAAATATTGCAGTTAACATCGTGTCACCTTCCATTAATAAGCTTCGCGAAGCGAATTGGTTGCTGTCACTCCACATCACGAACCTGTTTCCATCATGGGGCGTTGCATGGATATTTATGTAGGACATGTAGTTTGCACTTCCAGTGTTATCGCCTTGATACCCGTTCACCCAAACATTGCCACCTCCATCGGAATGAACTGTGACTGAATATTGTGCCGTTGTGAATTCTGCTCTCAATCTAAGGCTGTAATCCATCACTCTGTTATATGGATTTTCGTTTGAAAACGAGAACCACTGATTTGTTGAAGAGTTAAATGCTTTCCATACAGAAAACTGATACCCATGATATGGAATGGCGGTAAATGATGCAATGTCACCGTAGTATGCGGTATCACCGACAGCATAACCTTGTGTTGAATCAAAAACCTCTGCAATATGATAAAACTGACGTGGTGTGAAGATTGCGCTAATCACCGTGTCGCCTGTCACATATAATGTACGCGGGTTGTTAGTGTCACCATCGCTCCATGAGACAAAATCGTAGGCTGGGAAAGAGTATGAAGTAGCCGGTGTGGCCTCAATGATGGCAGGTGTTGAACAGGTTGGCTCTTGAGTTACTTCTATTGTACCACCCATAGTTTGCTGTAGTGTTATTGTTCCATACACTCCTTCTTCCACGAAATGCGAGAACTGGTTTAACTGAATAAGGTTGGCATAGTTCATTGTCGCCCCACAAGGAATATGAATAAACGCATATAGAGGAACACCGCTAAAGACATCTGTGCCCATTACGGGTGGTGTAGGAGATTCAAATGTTATATTTGCCAAATTATTACATTGCCAGAATGCGCTATCTTCTATGGTTGTTATTGTGCTTGGAATGATTAGCGTTGACATATTATATCCTGCATGCCAATCAATTCTATAATAGCTGTAATAATAGTGCGTTGCTTTTCCCCCTATGGTAGTAACTGTAAAGGTTATTCCATTGTGGACAACTTCTGATGGAATAGTCATGGTATTAGGCCAAGCATTACCATCGGTTCGACCTATGACTTTGACAGTGAGGTCTACTGCACTAATAACTGAATACCGCCAATTATCTTCTGTGAATGTTTGTGCGCTAATGCTTTGTCCTATTGACATGAAGATAAGGGTAAGGATAAAGACTTTTTGTTTCATGTCTATTGTCTTTAAAAAAATCGTTTTACTAATTCAACACCGTTTTGCTCTAATGTGTCACCATCCGCAGCAAAGCAAAAGTTCTCTCCATATTCGGAATAATTAATAAGTGCGAAGTTGTTTTCCTCAAGCCAATCTGATACTTTCTTCATATCAATCTCATCATGGTCATCCTCTAAGAAAGCCTTGATGTCGCCGAGGGTTTGATTACTCATCTTGCGTTTTAGCGATACCGTCACCAATGCGGCGACATATTCATCAAAAGTTAGTTCGGTCATTCTATGCCTCCTACTTTATGCCCCCCAAGACCCATAAAGGCAGGTATACAAAAGAAGCGTGGGTCTGTATGTCTCACATTGTACTTGAAGGTCGTCGGAAACCTGAATAATCGAATGTAGTAACAGCCCACGCTTTACGCGTGAAGCCATTATACAACCCTGATTATTCCACTTGAAAAGTTCCGACGTTCTCAAGTACAAGGAAGCATAACGCTTCTAATCTAATAACTTTCGGTTTGAGTTTTCGTTCTCAAAACCGACTGCAAAATTACACAAATTCCATAACATGGCAAAATATTTTTTCTCAATTGCATTGGTCGTGTGTTTGGGGCGTCAGGTTCGATAGCCGAGGTGGTTGTATCGAGGATTCAGGTACCTTTGGCCGGCATTAGCAGGTGTTGTGAAGTATTCATAGAGTATATTACACCTTAGTTTCTCTTACCAAAAAAAGTGCAATATAAGACATGGTAAAGAGCAATATAAGAGATGATAAAGAGAGGATGCGGATAAATGGCTTATAATGTGGCGTTTACGAAAGTACATTTTTGGGACTTTTTGCAGATTGTTTTTTCTTTTGAAAAGTGGTTGTAATGTGTTTAAAACCAGCAATTTGGTAAATTATTTTCTTAATCCGGAGAAAAGGCGTATCTTTGCAGCAGAAAACCATAGGAGGTGTTTATGAAGAAATCTGTATTTTTTACGTTTGTGGCCATCTGCATGATGGCACTGGTGGCCACTTCTTGCAAGGAGGCGCCGAAAGAGGCTAATCCCCAACAGGAAACAAGTGTCACAGAGACGGACCCCATAGTGGCACTATGTCTGGCGGAGACCTCGCGCAACCCAATTGAGATTCTGGAGAAACTGATGTCGCAGCCTGACTGCCCCATGCACGGCCCCACGCACCATGTGCTGGTGGGTGCCGCCCTGCTGACGGCCTACAACAACTGTCTGCCCGACAGCGCAAAGCTTGACATGGAGGAGGCCCTCGCCGAGGTGAAGAGGCGCGGCGAGCAGGTGCCCGGCGGCGCCTGTGGCTATATGGGTGCCTGTGGCGCAAGCATCAGCACCGGCATCTTCATGTCCATCGTCACCCGCAACACCCCCTTCTCCACCGACACCTGGCGCCTCTGCAACCTCTGCACCGCCCGTGCGCTGGAGCAGGTGGCCCTCAACGGAGGCCCCCGCTGCTGTAAGCGAGACTCCTACCTCTCGGTGCTGACGGCCATCGACTTCGTCAAAGAAAACCTCGGTGTGGAGATGGTGAAGCCCGAGGTACACTGCACTCGTAGCCAAATCAACGAGCAATGCATCGGCAAAAAATGCCCATTTTCACCACAAGAATAAAACTATTCATGCGTTACTATATAGTCGATGCTTTCACGGACCGTCCCTTTGGGGGGAATCCTGCCGGAGTCGTGCTTCTGGGTGAGGAGGCCTTCCCCGATGAAAGTCTGATGATAAAGGTTGCGGCGGAGCTGCGCTATTCCGAGACGGCTTTCGTGCAAAGGTTGTCGGCAACGGAATACCATCTGCGCTACTTCACGCCGAAGGCCGAGGTGGAGCTGTGCGGCCACGCTACCATCGCCACATTCTCGTTGTTACACAGTCTTGGGATAGCGGAAGGTGAATGCCGGTGTCGAACTTTGGCGGGAGACCTCTGTATTGAAGTGGGCGAGAAGGTGCTGATGCAGATGTCTGCGCCTCGCATTGTGAAGACTATTGCCGACATTGCTCCAATCTACAGAGCGCTCGGCATCAATGGCTACATCCCCTCGTTGCCCATACAGATTGCCTATTCCGGCTTAGCCGACATCATGATACAGGTCCCCGATGTGGCGACCCTCAACTCGTTGCAACCCGACATGGAAGCCATCGCGGCCTTCACCAAGGCACGCAACGCCGTCAGCTTCCACGTCTTCGCATTGGCCGATGACGGCTACACCGCCCATGTCCGCGACTTTGCCCCGCTTTATGATATCCCCGAGGAGTCGGCCACCGGCACCGCCAATGCCGCGTTGACGCACTATCTGGGTGTCAATGGCATTATTCCCTCGATGGGCGACTTCAACTTTCTACAGGGAGAAACTATGGGTCGCCCCTCGGTGGTGTCTACCCGCATTGCCGCGGATGGCACCCTCTATGTGGGCGGCACCGCCGCGGTTGTGGCAGAAGGAAATATTAAAACATATTAGTTATGAAACGAATACTTATGATCTCATTGTTTGCGGCCATGGCCGTGGGGTGCGGCGGCGCAAAAAATAAAGTGGCGCCTGTTAAGAGCGTTGGAGTGGAGGAATTTGCCAAGATTATGGCGCAGACGGATGTACGACTTATTGATGTGCGGACACCGAAGGAGTATGCCGAAGGACACCTACAGGGTGCCGAGAATATCGACGTGAAAGCTACCGACTTCGCGGAACGCATCAAGGACATCAAGGGCACGGTGGCGGTCTACTGCCGCAGCGGCAAGCGGAGCCTGATGGCAGCCGAACAGCTCGCTAAACAAGGCTGCACAGTGTATAACCTCGACGATGGCATCCTCGCCTGGCAGAAGGCAGGCAAGCCGACCACAAAGGTGGAGGCCGATATTTTCACCACCCAGAATGGCAAGTTAGTCAAGATTCACGCGCTGATGCATTCGAGCATCCGCATCGAATACGACGGACGAGAGATTGAAATTGACCCCTGCAGTAATCTGCGTGGCCGCACGGTGGATTACTCCGCAATGCCGAAGGCCGACATCATCCTCGTCACTCACGAACATTTTGACCACTACGACACCGCCGCCCTCCGCCTACTCGCCTCCGAGAAGACACAGCTGGTTATGAATAAGCGTTGTGTGGAGATGTACGGTGACGGTGCCGCTATGGCCAATGGCGACAAATTGCAACTCGCCGACGACATCACACTCGAAGCCGTGCCCGCCTACAACACCACAGATGGACACCTGCAGTTCCATCCCAAGGGACGCGACAACGGATACATCCTTACTCTCGACGGCTTGCGTATCTACATCGCCGGTGACACCGAGGACATCCCCGAGATGACCGAGATAAAGGACATCGACGTCGCTTTCCTCCCCTGCAACCAGCCCTACACGATGACTCCCGAGCAGCAGATTCGTGCCGCCAAGATAATCAAGCCGAAAGTCCTCTTCCCCTACCATTACGGCGAAACCAATGTTACCGGCATTCCCGCCCAGCTACCTGGTATAGATGTCCGCATACGCCACTACGAGTAGGAATCGCCTATACCAATCTTTGAAGAACGAAAAGACAGATAAATGAAAAAACAGCTCATAGTTTACGGTAGCCGGTACGGCTCGTCTGAGCGCTATGCCAGACGATTGGCGGAGATGATGGGCCTCGAGGCAGTCGAATACAAAGCGGTGAAAGACTTTAGCTCGTTGCAGCCAATAGTGGATAGAATTAAATAACCATCAATCATGAAGAAAATAACATTAATCATCGTTGCATGCTGCCTGATGCTGGGCGCTTGCGCACAAAATCCAAAAGGAAAGGAGAACAAAGAAATGAAAAAGACTTTAGTAGTTTACTTCTCGGCTACGGGCACCACCAAGACCGCAGCGCATAGACTCGCCAAAGAGCACAATGCCGACCTCTACGAAATCGTCCCCGAGCAGGCGTACACTGCCGCCGACCTTGACTGGCGCGACAAAACCTCACGCTCGACGCTGGAAATGAAAGACAAGAGCTCGCGTCCTGCCATCAAGGGCCGCTGCGAGAACATCGCCGACTATGACACCGTCTGGATTGGCTTCCCCGTGTGGTGGTACACCGCCCCCACCATCGTCAACACCTTCATCGAGGCCCACGACCTCAGCGGCAAGGTGCTCAACGTCTTCGCCACCAGCGGCGGCAGCACCGTCGACGGCTCCTACAACGACCTGAAGAAAGCGTACCCGCAGTACATCTGGGGCGAGAAACGACTGATGAACTAACGGGATGAACTGGATAATCCTTGTCATAGCGGGCCTTTGTGAGACGGGCTTCGCCTTCTGTCTGGGGAAAGCCAAGCCGGCGGTGGGCACGGAATGGTGGTGGTGGATAGCGGGCTTCGCCTTCTTCTACGTGCTGAGCGCCGTGCTCTTGGCGAAAGCCACACAGACCATCCCCATCGGCATCGCCTATCCCGTATGGACGGGTATTGGTGCCGTTGGCGCGGTGTTGCTGGGCATCTTCGTCTTCCACGAGCCCGCCACCTTTTGGCGCCTCCTCTTCCTCAGCACCCTCATCCTCTCCATAGTAGGCTTGAAAATCGTCGGATAGTAATGGACTACATCGCTTTCGCGCCGCTGCAAGGCTATACCGATGCCATCTACCGGCGGGCACATCACGAGTGTGTCGGCGGGATAGACGAGTATTATACGCCGTTTGTGAGGCTGGAGAAAGGTGAGGTGCGGCGGAAGGACCTGCGTGATACCGACCCTGCTGCGAATGAGGGTGTGCCCACGGTGCCGCAGGTGATTGCAAAGGATGGCGACGAGTTCGCCCGTATATGTGACGCGCTGCAAGGGCAAGGGTGGAACCGCATTGACCTCAATATGGGCTGTCCGTTCCCTATGCAGGTGAAAGCCGGGCGCGGTAGCGGTCTGCTGCAACATCTTGAGCGGGTAGAGGAGATTGCCCGTGAGATGCAAAAGAGACCGGAGGTGACTTTCTCCGTCAAGATGCGTTTAGGACAGGAGAGCGCCGACGAGGGATTTGCTGTCTCGCCCATTATTAACGATATGCCGTTGGTGCATGTTACGTTACACCCAAGATTAGGGAAGCAGCAATACAAAGGCACAGTGGATATGGAGACCTTCAGGATGTTCCAAGAAACGTCTAATCATCCAATAGTATTCAATGGTGACATCCTTGAAATAAAGAACGAAGATTTTTTCGCTAGATTAGATTTTAATACAGCGGTGCTCAAGGCCTGCGGAGCAGGCAGAAGAATGAAGAATTGGGCTGACGCAAAACTCAAAGGTGTGATGATTGGACGTGGCTTGCTGGCGCAGCCATGGATGCTGAGCGACAAAGAGCCGCGAGAGGTGATAAAAAAGATGCACGAGCGCATCTATCGCCACGCTGTGGAGAACCTCTGTGGCGATAGGCAAATACTCTCAAGGTTGCAAGCTTTCTGGGAATATATGGACATCGATTGTAAACAGAAGAAGGCTGTTTTGAAGAATACAACCCTCTCCCGATACAACGAGGTTGTGGCCCGGATACTTTTATGATGCCCCCCGCGAAGGCGTTATAATATGGCGTTTTAGAGTGTCTATACCGTGTGGTTTCTGGTGTCAACGTTCCTCATTTCGTTTGTTTTCTTCCAGCAGCTTCCTTAAGTCGTCTATTTTCTGCTCTACGTCCTTCAACTGTGCCTTCACATCGTCGTTGTTGTCGGCGGCGAGGGCATCGACAAAGATGGAATTGATGAGGGACATACCGATGATGCCACCGCCAATGAGGAGGATACAGAAATAGATGCGCACCACATGAACCCAAAAGGAGGGCATGCCGCCCACTACTGCATTGGGGATGTCGTACCATCCTTCGACAGTAAAGAGTTGGAAGACTGCATAAGTGGCATCGAGTGGGGTGGCAAAATATTGTGGGGCGATTTGGCCGAAGAGGACGCTGTTAATCATGGCTATCACGAGGATGATGACGAGGTAGCCGAGCAAAAATCCTGCCGACTGGCGCAGTGCCAGTTTGAATCCTTTCCAGATTTCTTTGAGGTTGGGGAAATGGCGGACGGCGCGAAACGATTTGAAGATACGGAGTACACGGAGGGTGATGAGTATTTTCATACCGCCCGTGGCAGGGATGAAGTAGACGAGCAACGCCGGGAGGGAGAGTAGTGTCACGGAGCCGTCGAGGATGTTCCACCCGTCACTCCAGTAGGCGCGGAGTCCTTGTTTTCGATGTTTTATCACCATCTCCATGACAAAAATCACCGTGCAGAGGATGTCGATGGCACTCATCACGACATTCTCTATGCCACATCCTTGCAGGAAGATAACCAGTATGTTCACGGCTACCGTCCACAAGATAAAATGTTCGTTAAGGAATAGTTTCTGCATTAATGGTTATTTTTTATTTCAATCATCTTTTCGGCTCGGATGGCCATATTGTGACGGAGGTAGGGAGCATAAAGCAGTAACTCAAGGCAGTGGTAGTTACCGTCGACCCCGATAAGCGGAAGCATGTAGTCGTTGCGTTTGTAGCCGTCGACGCAGAGTAGCAATGATGTAGTGTCAAGGGCAACGGAGAGGGTGTCGTCACGGAACACTAATGATGCAGGAGTGCTATCGGTGCGCCAGTTGACAGGGTTGATAGCCATGCGGTTACCTCCACTGAGCAGTGGGATAGCGCAGTCGGGGGTGCGGACACTATTAAAACAGATAGTGGTACCGAGGTCGGTACTGTCTTGTGCTGCAAAGATATGTGACGTGGCAGCCAAGTCGTCGTCTGTCACTTTCCAGCCGATGACATAGGCCGCTACCATGTGGCTGTAGGCCTTTTCATCCATCGCTTTCAGCAGTTCCACCACCGCCACTCCTCCTTGACTGAAGCCGGCAAGGATAAAGGGACGTCCATTATTGAGATGCTCCAGGTAATACTCAAAAGCTTGCCGTATGTCGCCCATGGCCAGCGGTATACGCTCGGCAATAAGGGCGGTATCGGTGAATGTCTCCATGGTGCATTGGCGATAGTAGGGTGCGTAGAAATTGAGGTCGCCCGCCAACAATCGGTCTACACCTACCATCTCTCTGTGTAACAGTCCTCGGAGACTATCGTTGTAAGTGTCTGAAAAATGCATTGTGGCGCCATCTATGGTGTAGTCGTCGGTTTCGGTAGAGGTGATGTAGAATACATCCACTGCCGTCTTTCGGTCAACGATATACCACTGCAAGGTATCGGCATAGTCAGGTGCCGTGGGAGTCTTTGGCGCACAATGACAGGCGGCTAGTGTCGCTGCCACCAGGGTTAAAAACAACCAGTGCTTCATAGTATTTGAGCTGTATGGTTTTTGGTATCAACTTTACCGATGGCGTCGATGATGATACCCTGTTCATCGATGACGTAGGTGGTGCGCAACGTCCCCATGCTCACCTTACCGTAATTCTTCTTCTCTCCCCATGCTTCGTAAGCCTTTAGGATGGTCATGTCTGTGTCGGCGATGAGATGGAACGGTAGCTCATATTTAGCGATGAATTTCTGGTGCGACGCAGCACTGTCCTTGCTGACGCCCAGCACCTCATAACCTAGCGCCAGAAAGCGCTCGTAGTTGTCCCTCAGGTCGCATGCCTCGGCGGTACAGCCTGGCGTGCTGTCTTTGGGGTAGAAGTATAGCACCAGTTTCTTGCCGGCATAGTCGGCGAGGCTCACGCACTCACCTGTTTCGATGACGCCCTCGAAATAGGGCGCTTTGGTTCCTTTGGTTAACATTCTTGTATCGGTTTGTTTATGTTAATCGTTCAAGTAGCTTCCTAATTTGTCGAGCGCTTTCAGTACAAAGCGAATGGCGGCTTTCTCATGGGCGGGTTCTTCTCCTTCACCGCCACCACCGTAGTTGGCAGTGTCGAGCACTACATCCGTTGCACCTCCAGCTATCAGGAAGTTGTACATGTTCACCGTGTTAGCTACCGGCACGGTGATGTCTTTGGTGTTATGGAACAGCATAATGTTCCCACTCCGACTGGCATCCCATCCGTGACAGAGGTTGTCACTCAAGAAGACTTTGAAGAAGCGCTTCGAGAGACTTGTGGTGGTGTCAAGCAGTGTGGGAGACATGTATTGGTCGATGGCGAGCGACCCTATCAGCGAGTCTATCTGCTGGCGGGTGTAGCGCTTGCTGAGAATCCAGTCGTTGATATGGCTCAGCACCGGCTCGATAAACATCTCATCTCTCGTGGCACCTACGTTGCGGAACTCATTGTATGACAGCAATACACTGACCACCGTGCTGGGCATACCAGCGATGGTGGCGGTGATGAACTGGCGGTAGGTCTCTGAGATATCGTAGGCACCAGCTCCAGCGAAACTGTAGGTGAGGTGTATGTCGGGATATTTTTCAGCAACCAGTCGCACCACACCCATCGTTGTTTGGCCACCTTGTGAGTAGCCGGCGTTAAGCAGAAGGTCTCCCATGGTGAAGCCTTTACGGGCGAGTATCTCTTTGGCGGCGAGCAGGGCATCCACGCTGGCTTGGGCGTTGATTTCCGACAGACAGTAGGCCTGATGGTGGTGTTCAGTGACTCCAAAACCATAGTAGTCAGGTGAGACTGTTATGAGTTCGAGATAGGCGGTGTATTGTTCTGCATCCAGTGAGCCTCTTGATGGACACTGGTCGGCACAGTAGATGGTGAAGTGGTTGTACAACAGTAGTCCTTTCGCCTGTTTGGTTTCCTTCACTGCTTCGCCGAAGGAGATGGTGCCCGACAGCATGACGGGTTTCCCGTAGGGGTCAGTTGAGGGATAGACGATGTTGTAGACCGTCATGTTGTTTGCTATGGTCGAGTCTGATATGTAGGCCGATGACATCGGTAGGTCTGACGTACCCGGGTTGTCGTCACTGTCTTTGGAACAGCCGGCGATGGTGAGGACAAGGGTTATCAGCAGTGCATGGATATGAGTTCTTTTTGGGCTGAACATGGACGCTATTGTTTAATGATTTTAAGGTTGTTGTTTCCAATTCGGAGTAGGTAAACCCCTCGTTGTAGGTCGTTCAGGTCGATGGTTGTCACGGAGTCGTGAGCTGTGAGTTTGCGTAGGATGCGACCTTCGATGCTAGAGAGTGTCAACTGCTGTCCGCCGCAAGTGCCGCTCGCGGTGATGTGGTCTGTGGCCGGATTGGGGTAAACTGAGAAGTGGGAGGCGAGAGGTGAAAGGTAGTCGATGGATGTGTGGCTGGCCGGCAGGTGGTGTATCATCTCGATGTATCTAATCAGCATCGGCGAAAGAAAACTCCAGTATTCTGGCAGTTGGTCGCTATCGGGGTTTTTGACAGTGGATAGCTCTATGGTCATTTCCAAGCAGTTGTGGTAGTAGTTCATATAGTCTTGGCGGCCGCCGTCAATGACATACCAATCGCCGCCGGCGATATAGCCCGAGTTGGAGACATCGCAGAAGTGGCTATGACTATAGGTGTGCAGGGTGTCAATGAGTTCGCGGCATATCTCCTTCCACCATTCATTATCGGGATGCGCTAGTACGTCAGAGCGGAAGCTGTCCCACGGGTAGTTGAGAACCTCGGCTCCTCCGTGCAGGTTGGCGCTGAGGCGGAAGCTATGTGCGGCGGCATAGTCTATCATGGCCTGGTTCTCCTGTGGCACACTTTTAGCCGTGGGGGCAAACGGGTTGGGGAAGGTGCGGTTGAGGTCGATGCCGTTGGCGTTGTAACGGCGCGATCCTTGCACGGTATTGTCGCTACGCCAGTAGGTTCCGTCTGGATTGGCTAAGGGGTTGATGTAAATGTCGGTACTGTTGACTAAATCGGTGAGGCGTTGGTCGGTGCCATGGCTTGAGAGGAGGGTGTCTATCAGCCTCAGCATCATAACGTAACCCGTCACCTCGTCACCGTGGATGGTTGACGAGTAGAAGAACTGTGGTCTGGAGAGGCCTTCTCCCGGGTTGCCTTCAATATGTAGTGCCAGTATGAGACGCCCTTGGATGGAGGTGCCGATGGTGTCAACTGAGCAAAGGTCGGGGTATGTCTCGGCCCATTGTCGCATCATCTCCTGATAGGTGTCGTAGGTAGGGTAACGGTCCCATGCAGCCATCTCCTCCACTGTCGTTGCCATCAGGGTTGATTTGGAGCCAACCTGTTCTTCCACAGGGGGGAAGGCGTCGGGACGCGGCTTCATCTGGGCAGAGCTATGCAGGTTGGAAAGTACTGGTATGACCAGTATTATCAATTTCTTCCAAAATCTCTTAGTCATGGTTCATTCTTCTTCGATGGGGACTAGAATGCTCTGTTCTATAGAGGTTACCAGGGTGAAGTCGAGGCCTGAGATGCTGATGGAGAAGTTGCCGTCCTCACAGTCGCTGACAAGCATGCCCTCCATGTTGACAAATGGGCCTTCGACAATGCGCACTTTGGTACCGCGTTTGAGCTGCGAGGTGTTCCTCACGTGGATTGTGGCAGATGAATCTACCAAACGTTTCATGGCAAGAATTTCCTGCTCTGGGATGACCGCGGGAGCCCCGTGCCAAGAGATGATATGCGACACGCTCGCTGAATTGCGTACGGGTGTCACGTCTTTGGCGCGTATTTTGGCAAAGATATAGGAAGGAAGCAAGGGTACCTTGACATGTTTCCATCGGTCGCTCCACTGATGTAGTTTGATCAGCAATGGCAGGTAGGCTTCAAAACCTTGATCGTTCAGGCGTTGTACGGCTCTTTTCTCTGCCCTGGGGTTAGTATAGATGGCCACCCACTGGGGGGTATCGTTCAGCATTCGGTTGTGTTTTTATATTTTATATAACGGGTGAGCGCGATATTTATTGTCAGGAATGTCAAAATAACTGCCAGGGTGGTGGCAACAGTGCCCGTGGTGCCAAGGAAGATATTGTCGACCGTGGCTCCCGGCAGTTGTGAGATGCCGTGGGTCAGCCAGTCGCACCCCTTAAGGAGCCATTCGAGCGGCCATGCTGTAACGGCACAGGGTAGGGCGAGGTAAAGCAGAGAAAGCGCCAGAATGAGGGCGGCGGCTGGCACAATGATAACGTTGGCTATCAGGAAGTAAGGCTGGAATTGGTGGAAGGTGGCGAGGGTGACAGGAAGGGTGGCCAAGGTGGCGGCAATGCACACCATGGCACTTTGCCATAGGAAGTTGTGCTGTAAGCGGATGATGGGACGCATCAGCAGTATTCCCGCCACGGCACTGAATGACAGTTGCCACCCAGTATTGAAGAGCAGCATTGGGTTGGCCATTAGCATCACGATGGCTGCTGCCGCCAGTAGGTTGAGGCTGTCGGTGCGTCGCGCCAGCATATTGCTGACAATGAAGAAACTGAACATCAGGGCAGCCCTCATTGTGGCTGGTGCCAGACCTGTGAGCAGAGCGAAGCCCCATACCGCCAGTAGCTGCACGCTTCCTTTGATGATGCGCCCTCGCCGTTCTCTGCCCACCCATATCATCAGCCATCCTACCATCGCTGCCAACAGACCCACATGTAACCCGCTGACACAGAGTAGATGTAGAATGCCCGACTCGCGGAACTGTGTCTGTAGTTCTTTGTCCAGGTCGCCGCGCCATCCGAGGGTCATGGCCTCGACTACACCCGCAGAGCGACGTTCCAGTGGGCCCACTTGCATACGTCGTAACAGACGCATCCTCAGCCTTTCGGCATGCGCACGTAACGAAGTGCTGTTGCGGCGGGTGAGCAGGTAGTGGTCGTCGGTGGTGTAAAGCCATCCTTTGGTGGTGTCGGCATATCCATGGACGAGCAACAGGTCTCCGTAGCGGAGACTGGAGGCAGTACTGTCACGCCGCAGATAGAGTTGCAGGGTGCCGCGACTGGCGTTGCCGTCAACGCGTTCCACTTCGGCCGTCGCCTTCCAACTACGTTCGCGTGGCACGGGACTCTCTGTCAGTCGCAGGACTATGTGCGAGGGTTGGTTGCAGAGGTGTGTCCAATGGCGGGCATCATAGATAGGGTCACTGAAGCGGTCAAGCAGTCCGCCTAGGGTTAGGAATGTGAGAATCAGTGCTGCCGGGATGGCAAGGGTCGTCTTCTTTGGCGCGAGCATCCATAGGAGACCACCCACCGTTGCGGCTATAGCCAGTAATGCCAACCAGTACCCCAGGCGTAGTGTCGGAATCCTGTGTGCCATAGCGATGCCGACAATCATCGCCACCGCCAGTGGTACTAGAGGTATCCGTCTCATGAGCAGTAGATTAGACTAGCAAGTCGGCGAGCTTCACCTTGGGCACGTAGTGAATACCGTCACGGCGGTAGTAGGCGTGGCTCTCTTTCTCTCCGATGGGAACCAGCTCGATACGCTCGTCACCCTTGCCAATGGCCAACACCATCAAGGGTGGGTAGGGCAGTTGTAGTGATTCCCGCAGTTTCTCTCGGTTGAAAGCGCCGATAACCAGTCCGTTGAGCCCCATTTCCACAGCCTTGAGCAGCATGCTTTGCAGGGCGATGCCAAGGTCCATGTCTACCAGAGGGGTCTCCTTGGCGGTGGTGCAGCAGATGATGAAGGCTTCGGGCTCGGTGCCGGGGAAAGGCAGGTGGAGTTCGGGAAGGGCGGCACCCATTTTGATGAGTGGTAGCACGCGATCGGCACCGCTGTCGTGGGTTACCAGCCTGAATCTCAGTACCTGTTGGTTGCGGGCCGAAGGGATACGGGTGCAGACGCCCACGATGCGCTCCAGCTCCGCTCGACTCACCTTGTAGGCCTTCTTGTACCCTCTTGTGCTGCGGTTTTTCAGCAGCAGCCCGTCCACCGTGTGGCCAATGCGCTTCACCTTGGGCTTGTTGCTTCCGAGTGTCTCTTCGTATCTCTTTTCCAGATAGTTGTCTGCCATGATGCCTACTCGTTGATTTTGGTCCAGTAGACGCTCTCGCCGATACCGAGCACCGAGCCGCGCAGACGCAGGCGGCCGTCCTTCTCGAAGCGGGCGGTCATCTTGGCACGCATACCGCGCTGGGGATCATAGATTTTTGTGCCGTTCCATTCCTTGTCCCCCGCATCGTATTTCAGGCCGCTGAAAAGCACAATGCGGTCGCAGGGTGTGCTGCGCAGCTTTTTTTCAGGGTTCTTGGGGTCGAGCTTCTTGTTGCCGTTGGCATCCTTGTCGTGCTCCACCCAGATGATTTGGCCACGGTAGGTCCCGTCGGTCAATTTTACAATTTTTGCCTTGAATTTGTCTCCGTTTTGCACGCCGGAATAGGTTCCGACGATGTTGTCGGCGGCATTGTTTAGCGCATTCTGCCCGATTGCCTGTGTGAGTGACAAGAGGGTGATAATCAATGTTGTGAAAAATCTTTTTGCCATAATTGTATTGTTTGTTGAGATGCAAATATACATTTTTTTTCAAAATAATTTTGCCAGTTTGAAAAAAGTTTGTACTTTTGCACCCGCATTTCGCAAGAAAATGATCTGCTAGCTCAGTTGGTTTAGAGCGCTTGCTTGACAGGCAAGAGGTCACAAGTTCAAATCTTGTGCAGATCACCCAAGAGACAACCCCCGAAGGTTGTCTCTTTTTTTTAGAAGGCGAGGTAGGGAAGGAGCTTGGCGAGCATCGTGTCGGTGCAGGAAGGGATGGTCCGCAGGTCGTCGGGTGTGGCGAAGGTGACACCGCGCGAGCGGAGGTTGACCAAGTCGCGTGCAAAATAGTATTCCACGTAGGGATGTTTGATTAACTCCTTCAGCCCCATGCTGTTGACGTTGATTTTGCGTAGGTTGTCGCTGTCCAGCAGCAGATAGGGTGAGATGTGCGCCAGCAGTTCGGGTGTGAATCCGTAGACCTCCAGCAGCTGGCGGGTGGAGGTGAATCCGCCCAGGCGGTCGCGGTAGACGACGATACGGCGGGCAAAGGCCGGCCCGATGCCGTGCAGCAGCATCAAAGTGGTGGTATCGGCGCTATTGAGTTCCACGGTCAGCGGCTGGCGCGTGGATACTTTGTCATGGGAAGAGGAAGGGAAGAAGTCCTGAGAATCGGGACGAGGTTTCTCTTCGTTCCCGGTTTTCCGGTTTCTCCTTTCACGCGAGCGGTAGACAGAGTCCTCTTTTTTCTCCAAAGTGGTCACCTTTTGGGTGTAAATGGTATCGCCTGTGACTGTCGCGGGAGCCTTTTCACGAGAAAAAAATACGATGGCGAGTATCGTTATCAATACTACTGTAATCCAGATGATTCCGGTAATCTGAGTGTGGCTTGGTCCCCGTCTTTTATTGCCCATTTTGAAGAAAAATTTTGCCAGTTTAGAAAATGTTTGTACTTTTGCACTCGCTTTTACAGGGAAGAAAAGTGCAGAAATGGTCTGTTAGCTCAGTTGGTTCAGAGCGCTTCCTTCACACGGAAGAGGTCGAGAGTTCGAATCTCCCACAGACCACCCCCAAGCCACCGATAAGGTGGTTTTTTTTATTTCTTCGGTCGTTTCACACGTTCGGTCTTCCATGACTTTTAGCGGCCTCCTGTAGAACCGGACCTATTTGATTTCCTCCAATGCTCCTGTCTCGGAGTCGATGATGAAGCCGCGCACCTCGATGTCCTTCGGCACGAGGGGGTGGGTGCGGATGGTCTCGACGGTGCGGCGGACAGATTCGGGCGTGTCCTTGAAGCCTTCAAGCCAGTGGTTGAGGTCTATGCCGCACTTGCGAATGGTGTCGAGGGTCTGCTCTGTCACGCCACGGGCCAGCATCTCGTCGTGGAAGTGGCTGTAGCTCATGTGACAGGCCCCGCAATGCGAGTGGGCCACCACCATCACGTGTTTCACGCCCAGTTCGTAGATGGCCACGATGAGGCTGCGCATGGCCGAGTCGAAGGCCGAGATGACCAGTCCGCCGGCGTTCTTGATGATTTTGGCGTCGCCGTTCTTCAGCCCCAGTGCCGCCGGCAGCAGCTCGGTGAGGCGTGTGTCCATACACGAAAGCACAGCCAGCTTTTTGTCGGGATATTTGTCGGTGATGTACTGCTCGTAGCCTTTCGCTGCCACGAACTCCCGGTTGAATTGTACAATTTGGTTTATCATAGTTATTGATATTGATATCGGGTGCAAAGATACGAATTGTATCCGACATGTGGGAAAAAAAGTGACGAAGGGGAGTCCGCGCAGCACAATTTTTGTATTGTATTGGCGTTAAAGAAAGAAAATGTCTTTATTATGCTACGCGAAGAAACTGTTTTTGGACCCATCTTCAGCCGGCGGTTAGGTAGTTCGCTCGGCATCAACCTGCTGCCTGAGAAGGGTAAGATATGCAACTTCGACTGCATCTATTGTGAGTGTGGCTGGAACCGCGACGGTCGCAACGATACCGTGCTGCCCTCTGCCGAGAAGGTGCGCACCGACCTTGAGCGTATGCTGCAAAAGCTTGTAAGAGAGAATACTCCCGTCGACAGCATCACCTTCAGCGGCGACGGCGAACCAACCCTCAATCCCGAGTTCCCACAGATTATCGACGACACGCTCCGTCTGCGCGGACAATACTATCCCTCGGCCAAGGTCAGTGTGCTGAGCAACGCCACGCGTGTCCATATCCCCGAAGTCTTCGCGACCCTCCGCAAGGTCGACAACCCCATCATGAAAATCGATGCCCCCACCAACGAGCTGGTGGCGAAGATTAACAATCCCGCTCCGGGCTATGATGTGCACCGCGTCATCGAGGTCTTGAAGCAGTTCAAGGGCGATTTCGTACTGCAAACCTGTATGCTGCGCAGCCCCGATTTCGACTCCTCTCGCCTCGAGGTGGTGGGACCCATGATGGACATCGTGCGCCTCCTGCGTCCCCGCGAATGGATGGTCTACACCATCGACCGTCCCACCCCCATGCAGGGATTGGTAAAGTTCTCTCCCCAAGAAATGAAAGCCCTCGTGCAACCCATCATTGACGAAGGGTTTACCAAGGTGCAGATTAAGGGTGCCATCGAGGATATGAATTAGTATCCCCTAGGGTATTTCTCCCATTGTTCTCCCATTGTTCTCCCATCGTTCTCCCATCTAAAATGGGAGAACGATGGGAGAACAATGGATAGCCAGAGGACCCCTGGCGAGAGGGCGGGGGAAGGAGGGTGGCTAGAGGGAGAGGATCCAGTCGGCGAGGGCCTTCATGGCTTCGGGGGCGAAGGTCTCTTCTATCATCATGTATTCGTTGGGGGAACCCTTTTCGCAATGCTGGAAGAGATGGTTGAGGCCGGCAAAGATTTCGTAGTGAGTGCTTTGCCCCGCCAGTTTGGTGATGGCGGCGATGTTGGGCAGGGCCACCACCTGACAGTCCTTGGCGCCTTGCAGGGCGAGGATGGGGCAGGTGACGCCGGGCAGGTAGTCGGCAGGGTCGAGGCGTAGAAAGCTTTGCATCCAGGGGTTGGCCAGTTGTTGTTTTATCGTGTAGGCGGCGCCGCGGCCGAGCCCGAGGCTGTCGATCTGTGCTTTGGAAAGTGAGGCGGTGTGACGGTTGATGATGACCTGATAGTCTTTCTGAGGGCTGTCGGCTGGCAGGGCAAAGAGTTCCTGCATACAGGCGTTGCGGATGGCCAATAGGCTGTCGCTGAGTCCGTTGATGCGGTAGATGGCGTCGTTTTGCTGGAGCAGCACCTCACGTCCAGTGCAGCCTTGTCCGGCGAGCATGACGACGAACTTGACCTCTTTGTTTCTGGCGGCCACGATGGGCGCGATGGCGCCGCCTTCGCTGTGGCCTCCAATGCCTAGGTGGGCGGGGTCAACCTGTGGGTTGTTTTTCAGGGCGTTGAACATGGCTTCGGCATCCTCGGCGAAGAGGTAGGTGTCGGCAGAGTCGAGCGAGCCGGTACTGGCACCCACGCCGCGGTCGTCGTAGCGGAGGACGGCGATGCCGCGCGAGGCGAGGTAGTCGGCCAGCACGAGGAAGGGCTTGTGCTGGAAAATCTCCTCGTTGCGGTTCTGTTGGCCGGAGCCTGAGACGAGGACCAGACAGGGGAAAGCGGACGAAGCCGTCCGCGCTCCCAGGGGGTAGGTGAGGGTGCCCTCGAGGTGCACCTTGTCGCCGTGGCTGTCGACGTAATCGACAGCCACAGTTTCTTCGTCGAAGCGGTAGGGCGGCTGCGGTGTCTGGGGACGGCGCAGCTGGAAGAGGGTGTCGGCGGGGCGGAGCGTAACAGCTTCCTTGAGGATGCCCTGCTGCCAGGTGCCCACCCACAGGCTATCCTGCTGTTTCAGTGTGGCTTTGAAGCCTATGGAGGCACATTCCAGACGCAAGGTGTCGTTCTGGAGCGACCATTTGGAGACGGGGATGGGGTCGGCGGTCTGCAAGGGGCTGTAGAGCTCGTAACCGCTGTCGGTCTGGTGCAGACTCAGCACCAGACCCGTCTTTTCGCTATAGGTTTCCCACCACTGCGCTTGCGCGGAATTAAGAATTAAGAATGAGGAATTAAGAATTAAGAATGCGCTTGTGCAAATGATTCGGATAAAGCAACCCCTCATCATAATTTATAATTCTTAATTCTTAACTCTTAGTTATTTACTAAACATCACCTTCTCGCTGTTGAACATGCGGGTGAGGCCCCAGATGCCGATGCCGGTATAGACCACGTTGGCAGCCAGTGTGATGAGGACTGCGCTCCATTGCATTTCGTGGGCGAAGACGGCGGTCATCACCTCGATGCTGTTGTAGAAGGGGATGAGGTAGACGACGAGATTGGAGCTGGCGCCGGTCTGGAACATCGGCATCAGGCCGGCCAGCATGATGACCAGCATGAAGGGCACCACCATGGTGCCGGCGTTTTTGACATCTTTGGCCAGTGCCGACAGCAGACTCACGGCCGAGGCCATAATGAGCACGGAAGCCAGAATGGTGATAAGCAACACGATATAGTCAACGGAAGAGTAGTGGAACCCGAGACTGGAGGCATCGACGTCACCCTGTATCATCTTGGGCAGCGAGAGCGCGATGCCGATAAAGCTGGAGATGCCGCTGAGCAGCGCTATGCCGCTGAGGGAAACGATTTTACCGATTGCCAGCTCGTTGCGGCGCATGGGGGTGACAAGCAGGGTGGCAATGGTGCCGCGCTCCTTCTCGCCGGCGATGGCGCTGGGCGCGATGGCCATCACGCCGCTAAAGAGCATCATGAGGATGAGCATGGGCAGGATTTTGCTCCAGACCATGGCGCCGATATTCTCGTCGGTGGCCTGGTCGAAATGGGTCTCTTCATTGTCCACACGGTTGATGTCGAATGGGTTGCAAATGCTTTCCTTGAAGGAGGTGAGCGTACTCGAAAGCATGGAGTAGACGCGCTGTGTGGCGTTGTTGGTCGAGTTGTAGTAGATTTCCACATTGGGTGCCGGATCGCCGCTTTGAGGGTTGTAGGTGGCGAACTGCTGGTCGAAGTCTGCGGGGAAGCGCATCAGGACGGTGTTTATCTCTTTGTCCTCCAGCGCATCAATGTCCTGCTGAGTAAAGGGGCAGGGGAGGACGGTGATGTTGAGGCTGTCGGCGTTGTCGAACAGCGGCGCAATGCTTTGCGGCATGTTCTCCACACGAAGGGTGACAGGGTCGTCTATACCCTCGGTAATCATGCTGCTGATGCCCGAGCCTATAAAACTATAGATAAGATAGATGAGCAGGCCCGGCATGATGATGGCCGTGAATATCAGTTGGCGGTCGCCGAAGAAGCGGGCGAACTCTTTCTTGATAATAGTTAATGTATTGCTTTTCATTCTTCACCTCCTTTCTGTTCTTTGTAGATTTCGAAGAAACGGTCCTCGAGGGTCATGCCGTTGCAGACCTCGTCGAGGGTGCCGCAGTTGATCATGCGGCCGTCGATGATGATGCCCACGCGGTCGCAGAGGCGCTCCACCAGGCTGAAGATGTGGGTACTGAGGATGATGGTCTTGCCCTCGGCGCGCAGCTCCTGCAGGTAGTCGGTGACGGTGCGGGCCGTCAGCACGTCGAGGCCGTTGGTGGGCTCGTCGAAGATGATAATCTCGGGGTCGTGGACCAGCGAGATAACCAGCGAGAGTTTCTGTTTCATGCCGGTGGAGAGGTTGGCTACCTTCACCTCGGCAAACTTGTCGATGCCGAAACGCTTGAACATGCGCTCCTTGCGCTCGCGCATCACGGCTTCCTCGACACCGTGCAGACGGCTGAAGAAGTCGAAGAGGTAGTTGGGTGTGAAGAAGTCTTCGAGCTTGAGCTCGGAGGTGAGGAACCCAATCTTGGCGCGCACCTTCTCGGGGTCGGATACCACGCTGCAGCCGTCGAGGACGGCATCGCCCGAGTCGGGCCGGATGAGGGTGGACAGCATGCGCAGGGTGGTGGTCTTGCCGGCGCCGTTGGGGCCCAGCAAGCCGAAAATCTCGCCACGGTAGGCGCTGAAACTCAAGTGGTCCACAGCCGTCTTACGGCGGGCGGTGGTCCGCTCTATCTTCTGTTGTTTGCGCGAGAGTGTGAAGGTCTTGCACAACTCTTCTGCACGGAGTATTTCTTCCATTTTCTCAATAATTTTGATGGTGCAAAAGTACAATTTTTTTCTTTTATGCCGTACTAAATTTTAACTTTTTCAGTTATGGAAACAGAGAATGGTCGAAAAATGAACGCCTTGGCTCGCATAATACTGTTGCTCTTTGTCGCTCTCGGTGCCGCTCCGACGGTGTCGGGACAGTCTGTCAGGATTAATATGCAGGATGGCGAGCACTACACCTTTGCCACTATCTCTGACGAGGGCGACACCATACCGCTATACCACCTGCGGGAAGTGACGGTCTATTCCAGCGGCATGTTGCTCACCCCCAAGGAGATAAGGAATAACGCCAAACTTATCCGCAATGTGCGCCTCATGCTCCCTTATGCCCGTGAGGGCAAGCGCCGCCTCGATGTCCTTGAGGTGGAGATTGCCAACCTGCCCAAGAAACAGCGCAAGGCCGCCATCAAGGAAGCTGAGAAACAACTGCTTGCCGACTACAAGGGTGAGCTCTCCAAATACACTTTCTCCCAAGGACTGGTGCTCATCAAACTGATTGACCGTGAGACCTCGCGCACGGCCTATAACATTGTTGGTGAGCTTCGTGGCACTTTCCGTGCCGGACTCTATCAGACACTTGCGCGACTCTTTGGCTTCAATCTCAAGACCAAGTTCGACCCCGCCCATGACAAGAAAGACAACCTGATGGAGCGGATAGTACAATCGATAGAAAGAGGCCAGCTCTAAACCTTACGACCTTATGACCTTACGACTATATGACTTTACGACCTTATGAACTTACGACCTATTGAAAAATGAAGGGATATTGTTTTTTGTCGGCGGTGCCCATGAGGGCAGAGGCCAGCGACCGCGCCGAGATGGTTAACCAACTGCTGGCAGGTGATACGGTGGAAGTTGTTGAACGCCAGGAGAAATGGAGTCTCGTACAGTGTGACTACGACGGCTATCGCGGCTGGGTGGACAACAAGCAATATGTTCCTTTTGAGAGTGCGTCCGACCTTGCCGAGCGCCTCTTTCTCGACACCCCTTACCTCTGGGGAGGTCGCTCCACAGGCGGTATCGATTGCTCGGGACTCACCCAGGTGTGCTTCAAGGCCAAGGGTATTTGGCTGCCGCGTGACGCTTCCCAGCAGGTCACCTGTGGCACCGAGGTCTGTTTGTGCGATGTACAGCGCGATGACCTGGCTTTCTTCCGCAATGCCGAGGGGCGCATCATCCATGTGGGCATCTGTATGGGTGACGGCCATATCATCCATGCCTCGGGTCAGGTGCGTGTCGACCTTATAGATAGCCAAGGTATCTATAATGAGTGGCAACGGGTCTACACTCATACACTTCACACCCTCCGTCGGGTGNNCCGTCGGGTGTGATTTTTTTTTTTTTTTAACTGATTTTGAGTGTATTATTAATTGTTTTAATATATTTTTTGTTTTGTATCATCTTTTTTCGTATCTTTGCAGTTCGAAATCAGTAGGCTTCTGAGCATCAAAAAAGTGAAGTCGAGGGTGAGAAAAAGGTGAAGACTGACATTCTTTGATGTGAGTGAGGAGGCTGCTGCATTGGGATTCGGAGAGGGTCGATGGCATATAAATAATCCCTAAGTTCATTCGATAAACAAAACTTTTCCAATATGAAAATATCCGTAGCAGGTACCGGCTATGTCGGTCTTTCTATTGCCACGTTGTTGGCTCAACAAAACGAGGTTACCTCGGTCGATGTCGTCCCCGAACGCGTCGACCTGGTGAATAACAAGAAGTCGCCCATTCAGGACGACTACATTGAAGACTATCTGGCCCACAAGCCGTTAAGTCTTAGGGCTACCCTCGACCAGGAGGCTGGCTACCGCGATGCCGAGTTTGTGGTCATCGCCGCCCCGACAAACTATGACAGCCAGAAGAACTTCTTCGACACCAGCGCTGTAGAGTCTGTTATCGACGCTGTGCTGAAGGTGAACCCCAACGCCGTGATGGTCATCAAGAGCACCATCCCCGTGGGCTATACCCGCAGCCTCTATGTGAAATACCAAAAGCAGGGTGTCAAGAGATTCAATCTCCTGTTCAGCCCTGAGTTTCTCCGCGAGAGCAAGGCTCTCTACGACAACCTCTACCCAAGCCGCATCATTGTTGGCATTCCCAAGATGATGCCCGGCAAGGAGTATGAAGAGGAGAACGAGGCCATCAAGGCCCTCACCGACATCGACTGGCTCACCGAGCGTGCCCATACTTTCGCAACCCTCTTGCAGGAGGCGGCCATCAAGGAAGATGTGCCCACGCTCTTCATAGGCATGAAGGAGGCCGAGGCCGTGAAGCTTTTCGCCAACACCTACCTGGCCCTGCGTGTGAGCTATTTCAACGAGCTTGACACCTATGCCGAGATGAAGGGTCTCGACACCCAGGCCATCATCGACGGCATCGGTCTCGACCCCCGCATCGGAACCCACTACAATAACCCCAGCTTCGGGTACGGTGGTTACTGCCTCCCGAAGGACACCAAACAGCTTTTGGCCAACTACGAGGCTGTGCCGCAGAACATGATGAGCGCCATTGTCGAGAGCAACCGCACCCGCAAGGATTTCATTGCCGACCAAGTGTTGAGAAAAGCCGGCTACTACACCCAGTCGAGTGCCTTTGATGTCAACAAGGAACACGAAATAACGATAGGAGTGTATCGCCTGACGATGAAGTCGAACTCTGACAATTTCCGTCAGTCGGCCATTCAGGGTGTGATGAAGCGTGTGAAGGCGAAAGGCGCCAATGTTATCATCTACGAGCCTACGCTTGAAGACGGAACAACCTTCTTCGGAAGTTTGGTGGTCAACGACTTGGCTAAGTTTAAAGCCCAGTCGCAAGCCATCATCGCCAACCGATATGACAGTTGTTTGGACGACGTGGCCGACAAGGTTTATACCCGTGACATTTTCAAGAGAGATTAAAAAAAACAGTTAAAATCATATGAATAAATCCTTTTTCAAGTGTTTGCCACTCGCTGTGGCGGCAATGTTGCTGCTGGCAGGATGCAGAGCACCCAAGAACATTGTCTACATGCAGGATATCAGTGACGGGACAGAGATTAGTACTGTGTCGTCGGCGTCCATAAGGCTCAAGCCCATGGATCAGATATCGATTATTGTGAACTGTGTGGACCCGCAGGTGTCGGCGATGTTTAACTTGCCGTATTTCAGTAGGAGAATGGGTGAGACGCAGTCCTTGACTGGTGGTAGTGGAAATGTAGGAAACTTTAATACCGGTCAGTTGTCTGGCTATACCGTGGATTCGGATGGAAAGATTGACTTCCCAGTGCTCGGCAAGATATATGTGCAGGGAAAGACCAGAGCTGAGGTCTGTGAATATGTCAAGCAGTTGCTTGTTGAAAGCAAGCAGATAAAGGATCCCATCGTGACTGTCGAGTTTATGAACTTGGGATTCTCGGTGCTGGGCGAGGTGACCCGTCCGGGACGCTACCGCATTGACAGGGATGAGTTTACCATCTTCGACGCCTTAAGTCTTGCGGGCGACCTCACCATCAACGGACTGCGTCAGAATGTAGCTCTGGTGCGTGATTACGGTACCGACAAGGAGAGGGTGTTCACTATGGATCTCACCAAATCTACGGGCATTTACTCTTCGCCAGCCTATTACATCCAGCAGGGAGACCTTATCTATGTGACTCCAAACAAGAAAAAACTCCGTGAGTCTACGGTCATAGGCAACACGACGCTGACTCCTTCTTTCTGGATATCGCTGGTATCTTCGGTCACATCTATCGCTGTTTCACTGGCAGTCCTTATGTCAAAATAGATAATGAAAGGTTATGGACGAAATCAATAACAACAAAAAAATCTCTGAAGAAGAAGGGAAGAATCAGGGTTTGTCCCTGAAGGACATGTGGTCGATGTGTGTGAGCCGCTGGCCTTGGTTTCTCATCTCCCTTGTGGTGTGCATGACCGTCGCCATATTTTATACTCTGAGGACACCACCGGTGTACACCCGTACGTCGTCGGTTCTTATCAAGGAAGACCGCAAAGGCCGCTCCATTGCCGGTGATATCCAGTCCTCATTCGCGGATCTGGGTTTCGCGCATAGCAATGTGAATGTGAACAACGAGATAATCAATTTCAAGTCGCCGGACTTGATGGTGGATGTGGTCAAGCGACTGGACCTTAATATCGACTACATGCTGGAGCATCGCTTCTACGACCGTACGCTCTATGGCAGCACCCTGCCCCTGAAAGTGGAGTTCCTCGACCTGGGCAACAGCGAGTCGGCATCTCTCGATATTGAGCCGAAGACGGACAATGTCTATACAATATCTAACATAACGCACAATGGCGAGAAGGTTGGAAAGGCTGCCGACATGTCGATGGGTGACACCTTGAAGACAGCAATCGGACGTATCGTTTTGGTTCCTTCGCACTACCATGGGGTGGCGCCGCTGGATGCCACGTTGCATGTCTATCGCTCCTCTTACAGCTCGGCGGCACGGCGTTATTCAGGTGGCCTCGACGTTGCCCTTGCAGACAAGATGGCCACGGTTATCAACCTGACATTGAACGATGTGAATATACAGCGTGCCGAGGATGTGCTGAACATGCTCGTTAACGTGTACAATGAGAAGTGGATTAAGGATAAGAACCAGATTGTCGCGAGTACCAACGATTTTATCGCCGACCGACTGAAAGTGATAGAATCTGAACTCGGCAGCGTGGACAAAACGATTTCCTCCTTTAAGAGTATCAACCTCATGCCCGATGTCGGTGCTGTCGCCAGCATGGAGATGCAGGTGTCGAAAGAAGCCACCCGACAAATTATGGACTTGAACAACCAGCTGTCGATAGCAAGGTATCTGCAGTCGGATATCAAAGAGTCGCGCGGACGGCTGCTCCCGGCTGACGTCGGACTCAGAGAGAGCAGCATACAGGGACTGATTAACCAGTTCAATACCGCCTTGCTGCAGCGCAACCGGTTGGTGGAGACCAGCTCAGAGGAGAACTATCTGGTTCGTGACCTCGACCGTCAGTTGGAAGGCTATCGCGAGGCTATCATGTCCTCGATAGACAATTATATTGTAGGTGTGGAGATGCGGCTTTCTGCCTTCCGCGCCACACTGGCTACGGCGGATGCACGTATCAGCAGTAACCCTCAGCAGGCCGGCCAGCTCCTCAGCGACGAGCGTCAGCAGAAGGTTAAGGAGGCTCTTTATCTGTACCTCCTTCAGAAGCGTGAGGAGAACGAGCTTTCGCAAGCATTTACAGCCTACAATACCCGTGTTGTCATGGCTCCCGGCGGCGGTAGCGCTCCCATTGCGCCACGTCGTGCCATTATTTATCTGATTGCCTTTGTGTTGGGACTTGCAGCACCCCTTGGCCTTATCTATCTCCTGGAGGTAAGCAATACTACTGTTCGCGGCAGGGAAGACCTGAAGAATATGTCCACTCCTTTTGTCGGCGAGCTGCCTTCGGTGATTCCGAACAAGGATTTGTCGCTCAGACGCATCCCTGTGAAACTGTTGTCGTTCAAAGACACCGCCCGCAAGAAAGCGGAAGAGGATGCCGCGAACCGCAAGATTCTGGTCAAGCGTCACAGTCGAAACATGATCAACGAGGCGTTCCGTGTGGTGCGTACCAACCTGGAGTTTATGCGCGGAAAAGGCGAGGGCGGTTATGTCATCATGGTTACCTCCATGAACCCTGGATCGGGTAAGACATTTATCTCGTCCAACCTGTCCACGGCTTTCGCCATCAAGGGCAAAAAGGTGATTGCGGTCGACCTTGACCTCCGCAAGCGCTCCCTCTCAGACATGGTGGAGAAGACCAAGGTGGGTGTGTCGGATTACCTTAACGGCAAGGCCGATGACTATGAACAGTTTATAATAAAGAATGTGGGCGACAACGGACTGGATGTACTGCCCGTCGGCACGCTGCCTCCCAACCCCGCGGAGCTGCTTGCCGGTGAGCGCTTGGAGCAGCTGTTGGCTTCCCTGCGTGGCAAGTACGACTACATCTTCCTCGACTGTCCGCCTGTGGAGATTGTCACCGATGCCGATATCATCAACCGTCAGGCCGACCTTACCCTCTTCGTGGTAAGGGCCGGAGTGCTGGAGCGCAGCCTCCTTGCCGATATCGACCGTTTCTACAATACCAAGAAGTACAACAACCTGGCGGTTATTCTAAACGCCACCGACGGCGGCGGCCACTATGGCTATAAGTATGGCTACCGTTATGGCTACAGGTATGGTTACCACTACGGTTATGGTCACTATGGCTATGGCAGTTACGGTTACGGCAGCGACTCTGACAAGGACGATAGTGGCGACGAGACTAAGAACGAGACGAAAGAAGCATAGTCCATGTGGCCGTTCAAGCGTAAATATGCCTTGTTGCCTTCCAGGTACTTCCGTGACCTGACGGACTGGCACTGTCACATACTCCCTGGGGTGGACGACGGTTTCCGCACCATGGAGGACTCGCTTAAGGCGCTGTCATTCTATGCCGAGATTGGCATTACGGAGGTGTGGCTCACTCCGCATGTGATGGAAGACATTCCCAATACGCCGGAGGAGTTGCAGGCGCGTTTTGAGGAACTCTGTGCCGCCTACAAGGGTCCGGTCCGCTTGCATTTGGCTGCGGAGCATATGCTTGACAACCTGTTTGACGACAGGTTTGCCGCGGGCGAGGTGATGCCGATAGGTTCCAATGGGGATACGCTGTTGGTGGAGACCTCTTACTTCAATCCACCGATGGATTTGGATGGATTGCTCCGCCGTATCGCACAGTCGGGCTTGCGACCGTTGCTGGCTCACCCCGAGCGCTATGTATATATGAATATGAAAGACTACCGCCGTCTGCATGACAACGGCGTAGAGATGCAGCTCAATATACTTTCCCTCTGTGGATTGTATGGTCCTCATGCCCGCAAGAAAGCGCTTCAGTTGCTGAAAGAGGGCTTCTACGGACGTGCCGGTACCGACCTGCACCGCCTCCGCCCCCTGCAGTCGGCCATCAACGCCCCCTGCCTCACCCAGCAGCAACTCGAGATGCTCCCGAAGTATACAGAATAGACAATGAAAGACATAGAGATTTGCGTCATAGGACTTGGCTATGTTGGTCTGCCGTTGGCCCGGTTGTTCAGTACGAAATACAGAACGATAGGCTACGACACTAACCAGTCGCGAGTTGAAGCTTTGATGAAAGGCCACGATGCAACGCTTGAAGTGAGCGACACCCTGTTGCAGGATGCTATCTCTAAGCATAGCTTCCGTTGCACCTCGTCAATAGACGATATCCGTGACTGCAACTTTTACATTGTTGCTGTGCCAACGCCAGTGGACGAAAACAACCGTCCCGACCTTAAGCCCCTCAAAGAGGCATCGGAAACGGTGGGACGAGTCATCTCCAAGGGTGATGTGGTGGTGTATGAGAGCACGGTATATCCTGGAGTGACTGAAGAGGAGTGTCTGCCTGTGGTGGAGAGAGTTTCCGGCCTGAGGTTTAACGTGGATTTCTTTGCGGGCTATAGTCCTGAGCGTATCAACCCTGGTGACAAGACCCATACGGTGGAGACCATCAGAAAGGTGACGTCGGGCTCCACCCCCGAAATTGCCGATTTGGTTGACAATATATATAATAATGTATTGGTCAACGGCACACATAAGGCGCCGAGCATCAAGGTGGCCGAGGCTTCCAAGATTATTGAGAACAGCCAGCGCGACGTGAACATTGCCTTCATGAACGAACTGGCCAAGATTTTCAACGCCATGGGGATTGACACGCATGACGTGATTGATGCCGCCGCCACCAAGTGGAATTTCATCAAGATGAGCCCTGGACTTGTGGGTGGCCATTGCATCTCGGTCGATCCGTACTATCTGATTCAGAAGGCAGAGGTTTACGGTGTGTTACCCCGAGTGATGTACAACGCTCGTCGCCTGAACGACGGTATGGGTGCCTATGTTGCCAACCAGACTATCAAGTGCATGAACAAAAAGGGCGTGATGGTAAAGGACGCCAAAATACTCATTCTGGGTGTCACATTCAAGGAAAACTGCCCCGACATCCGCAATACCAAGGTGATTGACATCTATCATACGTTGGAGGAGTACACGAAGAATATCACTATCTACGACCCATGGGCCAATCCCGCTGTGGTCATGCACGAGTATGGTGTCGAGGTGGTCAGCGAGTTGCCGGAAAAGAAGTTTGACGTTGTCATTGCCGCTGTCGCCCACAAACAGTTCGAGACGCTGGATGTGGCCGCTTTACTCAACCCCAACCATGTCGTCTACGATGTCAAAGGAGCCCTCCCTCGTACGCTTGTTGACGGCAGATTGTAGTTTCTCGTCATGAACAGCAATCTTGGTAAACTTCTGCTCCCTTTCCTCGTGCTGATTCTCTTTGGCTGCGCGAAGGATTCTAAGGACGGCCTTACTGATCAGGAACAGACAGGACAGGGATACTACTCACCCAGGGGGAATTTGGTTTTGAGTATCGAACGGCTTGAAAATACTGTTTTTTCCGAGGTCTCCGCAGCCCCGGACGACTACTGCACGCATCTCTGTTTTGCTATTTATGACATGACGGGCACGCGTATCAGACAGACCAACCAAAAGTCTTCCGATGCTCACTATGGCATCGTTGGTTTCCAACTTGATTCCGGTAGCTACCAGGTGTTGGTGCTGGCGCACAATGGCAATAAAAATCCTACGATGACCAACCTCGCTGAGATTAAGTTCAGCAATTCAACGGGTTATACTGATACCTACCTTTACTATGACACTATACATATTGTGTCGGGAGACATGTCGAATGTTCGACAGACTCTTCGTCCAGTTTTGCGCCGAGTGGTGGCCAAATGTCGATTTGTTATCAACGATACAATTCCCGATGAGGTGGCCGAGATAAAGTTTCAGTATAGTGGTGGTAGCGGACATCTAGACGCTATGTCTGGTCTGGGTGTCGGGAACCTCATGCAGGAGGTTGCGTTTAGCGTGCAGGTCGGGTCTTCGCATACAGAGTATGATGTTTATACTTTTCTGCGAGACGATGAGGATACCGTCCAACTGACAGTCAAGGCAATTGATATTGAGGGTGGCATTAAAATGCAACAAACTTTCGCGGTGCCCATGGGGCGCAATCGAATAACATGGCTTGTTGGTAATTTCTTTAATACGTTGGAGGGTGACTGGATTATCATTCCCAATGAAAATATAGACTCGCAGTGGGGAGGTGAAACATTTTTGACCTATTGATAACTGCGTGGTTTGCGGGTGGATGGCCACAAATTCACATTAAAAACAGTTATCATGAAAAATCTTAAAGTTTTTGTTATCTCGATTTTAGCTACCAGTCTTCTTTTTGCCTGTAGCAAAGACCAAACAGAAGAATCCGTTTTTGCAAAGGTTAACGTTCACTTGGATGGCTTCAATGTTTCGCAGGAGGATTTCCCTGGTTCCAAAGACGCCTCTTCTGTAGCCAACTACGATGGTATCAATGCTGTCACATTGGCATTCTACACCTCCGACGGCACAGAGGTCTACAAGCACGAACAACTGAAGTCAGACAACACGACCTTCACCACCTTTGGCGAGTTTAGCCTGAGTCTGTCGATGGGTAGCTACACGATGGTGGCAGTGGCCTACCACACTTCCGACGGTAACCCGTTGGTGTTGACAAGCCCCACCGTGGCGGAATTCACGGGACGTTCCTACGAGACCTTCGCGGTAACGCAAGCAGTGACTATCAGCAACACCAGTGCGGTGGACATCAGCGCAACGCTCAACCGTATTATTGCCAAGTTGTTGGTAAATTCCACAGATGGTAAGACGGCTGATGTGTCGAATGTCCGCATGACCTTCTCCGCTGGCGGCAAGGCCTTCAACCCCACCACGGGTCTGGCTATCGTTAATACGGGCTTTGCGAATACTGTTGGAAATAGTGCGGCCGTAGGTTCGACATCAACATCCATGTCGTTCCTGTTCCTCGCCACCGATGAACAGACGATGGATGTTACTATCGAGACGCTGGATGCGGATGGCAACACGCTTTTCAGCAAGACTGTCAGCAACGTGCCGTTCAAGCGCAACCGCGTGACGAAACTCATCGGTGCCATGTATACTAATACAGGTATTGCAGGATCCTTTCAGGTTAATACCGAATGGCTCGATGACGAGGAAGTATCCTTTTGATACCAAGTAATACTCTTTAATTTAAACAGTTAATTAACCAGCCCTCCGCCCCGTCCACGTAGTTTTATGATAGTCAAAGAAGTTTTCGACCTGCGCAAGCAGGGTAAGATAGAGGAGGCCTATGATGCTATCCGCCCGATGTATGCCGCCCACAAGGGCCGCTACACCACCCTCTGCATGTTCTAGATCAGTACCGATTGGCTCACCGAGTACAACGGGCAGTTCTAACGCCTTCCAACAACACAAATTAATTAAATCAAGAACCTTCGTCCCCTCCACGCCGTTTTTCTCCGCCTACAATCAAATCCAAGATAAGTAAAAAATAATAAGATATGTGTACAGTCAGTGTAAAAGTGAATGAAGATGTGCTTCGAGGCTACAACCCTGAACTCTCGAGTACTGCGGCCATCAGCGAGTGGGTGCAGGAGCTGATTGACACTCGTATGGCCGAGATGAAAGCCATCCATGAGCAGCAGTTTGTCGAAGTAGATATCAACACGCTATGAAACTGCTGTTTACCCCCGAGGCGTTGGCCTCATACAATGAGCTGAAGGCGCAGCAGCCAAAAGAGGCAGAGCAGGCGCTGGAGGTAATCAAGGATGTCCTGGCGCATCCGCAGGAGGGCAAGGGTGATCCCCAGCCGCTCTCGGGCGTGCTCTCCGGTCTGTGGGGCCGCAGTTATGGACTCTTCCGACAGCTGGTATATTCTGCATCGACCGACGAGGTGAAAATATACGGTTTGGGTAAGAACCTTCTGGCAGGCATGACACCTGCCTCTGAAGTGAAGCAGACCGACTACACCGAGGATGAGTACCGCAGTGTGCTGGCCCAGATGGAGGCCAACCGCGGCAAAGGCGAGACGCCCAAAGTGGGAATCTTCTGGTACAGCGAAGTTCGCGACGAATTGTTTGGAGTGGTTTCCCATCCTGTCGACGACTATTCTCGTGCCAATGCCTCCGATGGACGCATCACCTGCTCCGAGCTGCACGAGGATGTATGGAAGAAAGAATACTACCGGCAGCGTTATAAGGGCGAAGGCACAGGCTTGTTTATCGGACCATACCAAGACAAACCGCGTGGCCGCGTCTTCTATCATATCGATGACGACACTTTCGAGGTGGCCTGTGGCAAGTGGCTTCAGCAGTATCCCCATGTTTACGACATGATACTGCGTGAATTCGACCTCCCCCCCGAGCGCGCCACTGCCAAATACGCCATCCATTGGGATATAGGCCAGACCTGGCGATAAGTTTTGAGGGATTAAAAACATGAGGGATTAAAATTTATTCCCTCAGCGAATAGCGGAGGGAACCGACGCCAAGCCGAGAGCAGTACCAAACGGCTTGCCGCTTGAGGACTGCCGAGGCGCGAAGGAGGAAGGCGGTAGCCAATAACCTATCAGGTGACAATTTGTCCCCCCGTACAAACAATAACCCCCAGCCTTAGCTGCTCCTTCGCTTGATGGCGGTTGCTGCTTCCTCGGTTGAGCTACGCTCTTCCTCCTCCTCGCTCAGCCGCTCGGCTCTGCCGCTTGCTACCAACGGGACGCAAGAAAGCTTAAGCAAGCTTGGCTCTGCACTCGCTCGAGCGTCGGTTCTTCTTTGTGCAAATGGTCAGTATTACGTTGGAAGTACTGAAAATTTGGAGAGAAGGTTAAAGGAACATCAAAACGGAACTGGTTGTGGTTTTACCAAAGCCCATTTGTCAGTGAAGTTAGTTTACAAAGAAGAATATACTACGATAGAAGAATCTTACCAACGTGAAAGGCAACTTCACGGTTGGTCAAGAAAGAAAAAGGAGGCTTTGATAAGCGGTGACGTTGATGCTTTGCAAAGTGCTTCGACAAGCGGGAGCTGAGCCCGTCGAAGTTCAGCAACCAAGAAGCTCTGATTCGAGGCGATATAGAGGCTTTAAAACGATTGGCCAAGAGTAAGTAGAATTTTTACCCTGAGCTAGTCGAAGGGTATCCCGAGCAAAGTCGAGGGAAGGATAGTTTAGCCTGAGCCCAGCTCACTATGCCGAGCGAGAGCAACTAAAACCGAAGGTTAAACGCGAAGCGTAAGTACGACATGCCCATGGCGGCTTGAGTGCCGATAGGCACAAGCGAATGCGAGGTGTTTTAACATTTAACAATTTAACAAATTAACATATTGGCCGATGGCCGATTGGTGGCCGATAGGCCGATGATACCGCTCTAGGCACAAATGTCAGCAAGCTGCCATTAGAGCCTTCCGCTAAGAAAAGAGGTGTCAGCCCGTGGCTCCGTAAACTCCGCCACCGGCTGGATTATATAAGCGGCAATGCTGCAAGATTGAACAGAGATTTGTAAAGAATATAGTTATGGCAAAACAGGCAACAATGAAAGTGTGGGATGTGCAGCTAGGTCTGGCAATCCACATTAAAGCTCCAAATGGGAAGTACCTTGTCATAGATATGGGTACGGGAAATTGGGAGAGTGGGAACACTTCACCTTTGTCGCTCTTACGCAATAAGGATATTCACTACATGATTATCACTCATCCTCATCTTGATCATATTGATGATATACTTCCGTTTGACAATAACGAGCCGACAGTTCTATGGAGAGCGAAAGCAATTTCAAATGACGAGGTAATGGAGGGAGTGCGTGATTGTGATAAGCCAAAGTTTGAGAAATATTGTGAGATAAATGACAGATTTAACCGTTCAATAAGTTCAGATGAAGACCCAACCACAGATGCACCATTCGATGGTATGACAGTTGATAAGTACGCTACAACTCTCTGTGATAAAGGGAATTTTAATAATTTCAGTCCTGTAACTATAGTACGTCTTAGTGGTATTAAGATTGTTATCTGTGGAGATAATGAAACTGCTTCGTTCGAAAAATTGATGGACCAGTCAGGCTTCCAAGATGCTGTGAGCAATGCGGATGTGCTTGTTGCCGCTCATCATGGACGTGAAACTGGCTATTACACAGATTTTGTTAGTAAGGTGAATCCACGGCTAACAATTATATCGGATACTTCTAAATCAAAGACAACAGCGCAAACCAAGTATACAAATGCTAGCCGTGGTTGGGATGTCCATAACAGAAATACAGGCCAGGATGAAAAGAGGTATTGCCTTACAACTCGCAACGATGGCAATATAGAAATAGAGTTTGGTGAAAGTTCCAAACCGAATTTCAAGAATGTTCTTTCTGTAACCATTCATGCATAAAAAGCTATATGGAAGCTCTAGCAGCATTATTTGGAAAAATCAGCAACTACAATATCCTGAATAATCTTATTCCGGGTGCAATATTGTGCGTTGTATTCAAGTATCTGGTTGGATATGACTTTATGAGTGTTGGTACACTTGAGTTGATAGTGATTTTCTACTTTGCGGGAATGATTAATAGCCGTGTAGGTTCACTCATATTGGAACCGCTTCTAAAGAAGGTGAAATGGGTGACATTCCGTGACCATCATAGTTTTGTTGAAGCTGAGCAGAAAGATAAGAAGATAAACTCACTTGTTGAAGTGAACAACATGTATCGCTCCATGATTTCTGTTGCTTTTACGGCTCTGTTTGTAAAAGTGTATTATGTCGGGGTTGAACAGCATTGGGATTTTGGAAATGTGTCTGAATGGGTGTTGTTGGTGGCGATTCTTGTCTTATTTGCTTTTGCCTATAAGAAGCAAACAAAGTACATTGTAAGCAGAATAGATTACCATACAAGTCATTCCGCTACAAAGTAAATTCAATAATGGAACGGAATCTGATTATAGTTGAGTTGGAAAGGCGTACAGTTGTAGGTGAGGGTAAAAGCTTGGCCTCCAGACTCAGTGTACTTGCTGGGAAGGTCATTGATGCGGCTGCGGATCACCAGAAGCGGGTGGCTCAGGTGATGCCGGAGTTCGATTTGCATGACGAGAAGCATCTGGCTATGGTTCTTGCGAATATGGCTCGCTTAATTGGTGAGGAGAGGGTTGCGTCGCTTTCAGATGTGGAACTATTCCTGCTTATTGCAGCCGCTTATCTTCACGATTGCGGTATGGCACCTGCCGAGTGGGAACTGCGGTTGATGCAGTTGACTGAAGGGACTGACGAGCACACTGATTGCGAGGAATCTCTCCGCAATGACGGGAGACCACCGTTCAGTTTCTCGACCGCCAAGAAATATATTGAGAAGAATAAGACAAATATATATGGTAAGTACGAGGGTGATGTTCAAAACTGGCTGTTTTCCGAGAACAACGAGAAAGAGCTCATTGAGGCACTTTCCGCTCTGTTGGTTGACTATCAGACCTTCCGTAACGGCTATGCCGCAGAGTTAAAGGTCTGCAAAACAATGGCAGCCTTCAAAGAATTGAATCAAGGCATTAGGATAGATTATATCAGGAAACGGCATCCGCAGACCGCTGCCCGTTATATCGTTAACGCAACATCATTGTTCAATAGTATCATAGGCGAAGCCTGGGCAGAGAAGTTGGCGCGCGACCTGGCAGTTATCTGCCAGTCACATGGCGAAGACCTGACTTATGTCAAGGAAAAGCTGAGTCCTGCCACCAGCTATTGCCCCAACGAGCAGGCAAATTTACAGTTTGTGGCCATGATGCTTAGGATGGGCGATATCTGCCATTATAGTTTTGACAGAGCACCGCTGATTATTCGCAATGCAAAGGTGTTCAAGTCAGACATAAGCTATCGTGAGTGGGCCGTAAAGGCGGCATCGGTAACCTACGAGATTGTAGATAATACCATTAAGTACTATGCCTACTGCGACACGCCGGATAAGTATTACAAGTTGCAAGGATATATTGACTGGATAGACCAGGAGATCAATCATTTCTGCGATATTCAGCGGTCGTGGGGTGGGAAATACAGATTATCTGTTAACGATGTGGATAGGACTGGTGTCAATTATGACGAAACGAAGTTCCGCCCCGTCCGGGGCAAGCAATTCACACTTCAGCAGAACAAGATTATTCGTCTGTTGATGAACGAAGGCCTATATAAAGACCCTTATGCCAGTCTGCGCGAGCTTTACCAGAACGCCATGGATACCTGTAAGTGCATGCAGTACAAGGAACAAGCCCATGTTCGCGACTACCACGGCAAGATAGAGTTCGGACTGGAGCATGACGATGTCAATACTTATCTCTATTGCAGCGACAATGGTGTGGGTATGACCGAGTCAGTGATTGAAAACTACCTCCTCAAGATAGGCAACTCTTACTATAAGTCCTCCGATTTCTACCGTGAGCAAGCCACATGGAATACTGACTTCGTTCCTACATCCCAATTCGGAATAGGAATCCTCTCATGCTTCATGATTGCCGACCGCATAGAGATACTCACCAAGACCACTGAAGCGCATGAAGTTCTTGCCTGTTGCATAGATGGTCCGCAGGAATACTTCTACTACCGAACCCCAAGAGAGGCGGAGAAAGAGAGTATCCGGTTGTCTGGTACAATAGTCAAGCTCTTGCTGAAACCTGACTACGCCAGCAAGATTAATAATGTGCATATTGATAAACTTGGACTGGTATTGCAATACGAGCGTGTTAATGTACTTCCCTTTGAGTTTGAGAGTTATAACAAGCTCTATGACCTGTGGAAAGACAACATTTATCAGATAGTCAATACCTTTGTGGTTAAGAAACCGGAGAGTATTAATGTAGTATGCAGATGCGATGATGGTGTAGAACTTCCCATCTATGACAAGCCCTTTGCTCTGAAGGTAGGAGATTTAGGCATCACGAATGATGATAGGAAGTTTATCAATACACTGATATTCCGCCAAATGTTTACAGCGGATGGTGATTCCCTCATCGATATCCAAGATCACTTGCAGCACTATCACATACAAGCAGAAGAGTGTGGCATAGAGTACAACTCACTCGTAGCTTTACCTCTTCCCGGTATGCCTACTCTTGACGATGAGTCACATCTTTTTCGCTTGTTGAAGGTTACGGGCTCAACCATAACAGTTGACGGTATTAGCGTTGACGATCGACAGTCACGTATAGATGAGTTCTATTACAGTTTTCTGACGCATAACGGCAATATTAACTATACAGGCAGCTACAAGCCGCAACTGTCAGTAGATAGGCATAGTATTATCCATTACCACAAGGGAGATGAGGAGATATACAAACGTATAGCCTTCAAGGCAATACAAGAACTTGTAATTATTGCACAGCAGCACATAGAGAAGTATAACCTAGCATCCGAAACTACACTTGTCAACCTCATCTGGAAGTATGTTTTTGACAGAATGCAGATGGCCGAGGTTTTGTTTGTAAACTATCTGTCAGATTCGCAACTAGGTGAGTTCAAGTGGCCGGGTATAGCATCGCTGATGAAACAGGATATGACTATATCCGACTTTATGAAGTCAGAAGTATTGGATATACCTGCATATGACTATCATCGATTTGATCTGCTTACCTCCAAGATGGTAATTGCAAAGTTGTTTGCTGCAGATGAGATTGTTGTTGATAGCGACTATAATGTGAAAATACATACTGCAGGAGGCAGTAAGTTACCAGAAAATGAAGGTTATTTTCATAGCATGTTGTATCTGGTGCCGGCACCCAATGATTGTGAATGTTTCAAGGAATACGATCTTATATCCAGTCTCTATCCACTGGTACCCGAACGACTGACTAATGCGTTGACGCGGTACGAAGGTATCAACTTGGAGATAAAAGGCACACGGGCCTTTCGTGTAACAGCCTTCGCCAATGCCTATACTGCACTGTTCGATCAAGATGCGAGGACGATA
>LXOW01124210.1_pt1 | contig 41471 bp, 38 predicted proteins | sample 1368591 | NCBI WGS metagenome assembly LXOW01 (sample SAMN04884650, study PRJNA319009) | bovine gut metagenome | isolation source: Cow rumen | host: Bos taurus | place: Italy: Legnaro (PD) | collected 2014-07-09
CGTGAAAAATGCCTTTTCACGCTCCGGACCCGGGCTGAAAAATTGAGTTTTTTAACAGCCCCCTACGGGTAACTATCAACATCTTTAACAACATAATACTTGTTATCATTCGAACTCATCTATTTTGCTTTCCTCAATCGTCGTAGTGTTTAAGGTATTCTATCATCTGTTTAAGAGACGAATACTCAACGTTTCCGTTTGATATCTTAAATCTCTGCGGGTGATTCATCGGAAGGCCGTTGACGAAGTCGAGCTGCCGCGGCTCGTACTCCTCGTTCTCCCGCTGCCTCGTCCAGCCGCGGTATCTCCAGTTCGGCGGAGCGGCGTCGGTCCGCCAGGGCCTGCAGTCCCAGTAGTATCCGCGGAAGGGATCGCGGTCGCGGCACATGCGGTCAAGGATCGCGTCGTGCAGCCTGTCGCGGGCCGCTCGAAGCCCGGGATCGTCGGTATCGATGAGATTTTTGCACTCGAAAGGATCGTTTTCGAGATCGTAGAACTCGTCGGTCGACATCAGATTGACCGACAGTTTGTATCTTCCGTCGGTGACCGCCCGCATCGGCTGGAAACCGCCGTAGTGGTCGTGGTCCTGCTCGAATCTCGTGAACTCGATGAAGGCGTACGGAGACGGCGTGTCGGCAGACAGATCGTTGACTGTAGGTCTTATCGATCCTCCCTGCAGGACCTTCGGGATCGGTATGCCGAAGTAATCAAGCACAGTAGGGACGACGTCGATATGCGACACGGGATTCTTCCTGTACACGCCTCCGCGGACGCCTTTCGGGTCGCGGATTATAAACGGAATCCTCGCGACCGCGTCGTATGCCGCCGGTCCCTTGGCGAAGAGAGAGTGCGAGTGAAGCAGGTCTCCGTGATCCGAAGTGTACATGATAACCGCGCTGTCGGGAGCGGCTGCCACCGTCTTCCCTATAAGCTCGTCGGCGTAGCTGTTGCAGCCGAAAAAGTACCTTGCCTTCATGTCGAAGGTCTCGGGAGTTCCCGGTTTTTCAGCCGCCCAGATCTTCTGGTAGCCCGGCTTACCCTCAAGCGTATCGTATACCGCGGGATCGCGCGGGAACTCGTAATCTGCGTACATGCTGTCGTAGGGCGGAGGGCAGAGAAAGGGCCCGTGCGGCTCGTCGAAGGACACGACCAGAAAAAAATCCTCGTCCCTGTATCTCTCCATGAAATCCCGGGCTTTTGCAAGCACCCTCGATCCGTACGTGAAATCCTCCGGCACCCGGATGAAATCCATCGTCTTTGAGCATCTCGACATTGCTCTGCCGTCCTCATTCAGTTCCTCGAGATAACGCCGCATGTCGTACCAGTATTCGGGGTCCCATCCGTCGGGGCAGAAACCGTTGCCGAAATAATCGGTGCCGTCAAGATGCCACTTGCCTATGTATGCGCAATGCACCCCGTTGTCCCGTAAACGCTGTCCGACCGTCTTTACGTTATCGCCGAGCGCCATTCCGTTGGCCCAGGAACCGGTACAGCAAGGGTAAAGGCCGGTAAAGAGCCCTGCCCTCGCGGGACCGCAGACCGGCTGCGTCGTATACGCCCTTTCGTATCTGACGCCGTCGGCGGCGAGCGCGTCGATATTCGGCGTTCTAAGGCCGGTATCGCGGTAGCAGCCGACCATGTCCCACCTCTGGGTATCGGTCATAATGAAAACTAACTGCGTTTTATCAGACATTCTAAAAGTTTCCCTTCATTTCTATGAATCAGTAATTCGGCTTGCGGAAAGGCGTGCATTCCGGATCAGTGACGGCTGTCCTCTTCGCGAAACCTTACGTCGTCCATCGAAAGTATGGCTCCGTTCTTTTTCAGGATAGTGCGCAGTTTCCCGACGTCCACGTCAGCGGGCGTTACACCGTCCTCCACGGCAAGAGCTGCGCCGGTTCCGGCGGCTTCTCCCATATTCATACATTGCGGCATTACTCTGACTGACGCCAGAGACTCCTTGTCGAAGGAGGCGCAGCGTCCGGCGAACATAAGGTTCGACAGGTCGGCGCTGACAAGCGAGCCGTACGGGATCCCGAAAGGCTCTCTGACCGTTCTGAAGAGGGTAGAGCGGTCCTTTCCCGAGTGCACGTCGATTTTGTATCCGCCGAGAGCGATCGTATCGCTCCTTATCTCTCCTGCGATGACCCGGTCTGACGTGAGACGGTCTATACCGGCGAATCTTCTGGTTTCACGCACTCCCAGTGAAGGAGCTATGGAGGATATGAAGCATTCTTCAAATCCCGGAACGTTCTTTCTCAGAGTTTCGGTCAGCTTCGATACCTGAAGCTGGCCTTCAAGCTCGGCGTTCGTAAGCGAGAAAATATCCGTCGCGTCGGTATTCAGGAGGCGCGTGGAATTCACGAAAACCTCTCCGCTGTTCAAACTTTTGATGTATATGAAATCATTTCTGTCGACCGGCAGCCTGCCCTCTTCGCGCAGACGGTTGAACAACATTGTCAACCCGACGAAAACGTGGTTGTCGGAGGCGCGGAAATAATCGGCGTCGTATCCCGGGCGGTGATCGATCGACGCTTCGTAAGTCATTTCATCGGGGTGTTTTTCTATGTAATCGAAGAGCCGCGAAACGTCGACGTTCTCCAGAGTGAACATGACCGTCGGCGGCTGAAGTTCGCCTGTTCCGTTTGCTCCGAGGTCATATCTGCATCCTGCCAGGTATGCAAGATCTCCGTCTCCGGTGCAGTCGACGTATATTATTGAGGCGATCTTGACGGCGTTTCCCTTTCCGTACACCGTCGCAGATCTGACGGCCCCGCTTTCAACGTCAACCCCCGAAGTCTCCGAATGAAGTATAACCTTCACTCCGGCCTCGCGGCAGAGTTCGATTGCGAGGAGCTTGAATTCCTCCGGCTTTATGTTTGTGACGGAGTTGTGCTTCGGACAGGTCCGGTGTCCGAGGCACGCGCCGCGCGCCTCCAGCCGCTCGGCAATCTCCTGGGCGATACCGCCGGCTATGCGTCTCCCCTGAAGATCGAGATAGCCGAGCAGCGGAAGCCCGAGAGTCGCATTGCCCCCCAGAAATCCGTTGCGTTCGACGAGCAAAACGTCGCGGCCGCGTCTTGCTGCGGCTATCGCCGCGCAGAGACCGGCAGGGCCGCCTCCTATGACGGCGATCTCGCAGTCAAAAAAATGTCTTTTCATTTTTTCCTCTGTTTCATGGTTGATTCGGATGAACAAGTGATATGATCACATCGCTCCTCCGGATGCGGGTTGATTACCCCGCGGAATGTCAGGCGGCGTATCAGCGCACAGGTTACACACGTATTTTTTATTGTACATCCAGGTACGTGTAGTAAGCGTCATATTTCAGAAAAAGCCGGAAAAGAGGCTTTTGTTCTGTTGACCGTCGGAAAAGTTCGATCATATCGGCTTTTTTCATAATCGGTTATTTCCCCTTTTCAAAACAGGGATTGTGTTGTATAATATTTGTAAAAGCCGCCAAACCGCTGCCGCTTGCTATTATTGTATCATATTTTCAAAGGTAAAGCAATAGGGTGATCTGATTTCCCGTAATTGTCGATGATCATGAGGTGAAAAATGCGCAGATTGTTATGTATATTGATTGCCGCGATGACGGCGGCCGCCGCTTTGCTCGGGCTTTCCTCCTGCTCTTCGGCGGGTACCGGCAACGGAACCGAGGGTGAGAAAACGACTGCCGGAACGCAGCATACTCACCTGTTCGGAGAATGGACTTTGACGCCCGGTTCGAACTGTGAGAATGGGCTGACCGAGGAACGCTTGTGCGAGTGCGGCGAGCGCGAGCGGCGCTTAGCGCAGCCGGCGGCTCACGCGGAGCCCGACGCCGATGGAAAATGCACCAGGTGCGGGGAATTTATCCTATATTCCTTCCCTGTCGACAAAATAACGAAGCTCCGGGGAACAATCGTCACAAAGACGAATAAATACGAGATCGTTTCCGGCTATTACGGCGCGGTGATCGATCTGGATGGGATAACGTTCAATACCGTTACCCTCACCGCCGCTGCCGGCGGACCGGGGACAGGGTACGCCTATTTGCGCGAGCTGCCGGTTGCCGGCAGGGTTCCGTCCTACGCTGGCGGGTACACCGAGGTCGTCTGGGACGGAAGCATGAGCGCGACCTTTGCCGTCCCCTCCGACGCGAAATATCTGTACGTATATCATTCGAGCAAGGACGTGGTCTATCTGCCCGAAAAGGTTGAGTTTTTCAACGCTCCGAGCGTGGAAATCCCGGGCTCCTTCACGATAGCCGCCTGGAACATAGGACATTTCAGCAAGGGCTCGCACCGTGATTCCGACTTCAAAGACGCGGATTACGAAACCGCCGCGAAACAATTCTCAACCTATATTGACGGCTGCGTCGGGGCCGATCTGTTTGTGCTTAATGAATACAGCAGGCTCTTCACGCCTTCGAATCCGGCGTCGTCGCTGTTCGGGTCGTACGCCGGAACAAACTTCGAGGGCGAGCAACGCCGGTACAGCTGCAACGCGATCTATTCAAAACTCCAGCTGAAAAACGTCACCGTCCAGGAGTTTGAGTGCAACCGCAGCGCGGTGATAACCTATACGACCGCGGTAAAAGCGCCCGACTACTACTATATCACCGCGGAGCTGGATTTCTGCGGAGAGCCGCTCACGATTGTTGCGGTGCATCTTGCCTTTGACGATAATCTTTACGACGTTCCGCCCTATATCGACACTGTCTGTCAGAACGAGATGAAGGAACTGATAGAGGCGTTCAAAGACGTCGAACGGGTGATCATGCTCGGCGACTGGAACGCATATTCTCCGGACTATTTCGATCTTTTCACCGACGCGGGATACAAGGTTTGCAACGACGGATCATACCTCACCTGCACCGGATCGAAGACCGGAGGACTCGAGTGGGCTGTCGACAATATTGTCTGCAAGGGAGTTTCGGTTTCCGGCTTCCGCAAGATCCCGACCGCTCTCTCCGACCACGTCGCGATATCCGCGACGGTCAGCCCGATCGTGGAATGAAGACGCCCGCGTAGCGGTTCTAATGAAGTCGTTCGCTTCGTTCACTAATGAAGCGACGTCGCCCAGTGGCCGTTAAAACAGCCCTTTTTACATTCTACCGGAATCAAATTTGCGAAAAATACTTGACACTACATCAATTTATGGAGGATTTTTGAATATGATCAGAACAGAAGAACTTACACTTACACAGGAATGGGACAAGACGTTCCCGAAAAGTGAAAAAGTCGTTCACAGCAAAGTGACTTTTGTGAACCGTTACGGCATTACCCTTGCGGCCGATATGTACGTCCCAAAGGACGCAGAAGGCAAGCTTCCGGCTATCGCTGTTTCCGGTCCCTTCGGTGCAGTCAAGGAGCAGTGCTCAGGCCTGTACGCTCAGACTATGGCGGAGCGTGGATTCCTTACAATCGCATTTGATCCGTCCTTTACCGGAGAGAGCGGCGGGAATGTCCGCTATATGGCTTCTCCCGACATCAACACTGAAGATTTCATGGCGGCGGTTGACTTTCTTTCCCTTCATGAACAAGTCGATCCGAACCGCATTGGAATCATCGGTATCTGCGGCTGGGGCGGTATGGCCATCAATGCTGCCGCATTGGATACACGCATTAAGGCAACGGCGGCAATGACCATGTACGATATGACGAGGGTAAATGCGAAGGGATATTTTGACAATGAGGACAGCGAAGAGGCCCGCTATCAGAAGAGAACTGCCATGTGCGCCCGGCGACTTGAAGATTTGAGGAATGGCGAATATATGCTCGGCGGCGGTGTGATCGATCCTCTGCCGGAAGATGCTCCATTCTTCGTGAAAGACTACTATGATTATTACAAGACCGGACGAGGCTATCATCCTCGTTCTCTGAATTCAAACGGCGGCTGGAACATTATCGGCTGTGAGTCATTTGTCAATCAGCCGATCCTTCAGTACAGCAATGAGATAAGAAGCGCCGTCCTTCTGATCCACGGCGAGAACGCTCATTCCTGCTATTTCAGCCGTGACGCCTATGCCAATATGACAAAAGGCAGCAAGTATACAGATAACAAAGAATTGATGATTATTCCCGGTGCCGTTCATACGGATCTATACGATGGCGGCGGGAAGGACGCTATCCCGTTTGACAGAATTCAGAGTTTCTTTGAACAGTATTTGAAGTGAGAGGCAGGCTATGAGCGTTATGAAATGGATTATGCTGTTTCTCGGGATCATGATGCTTATCTGCCTTGCTGCCTGCGGCAGTGAGCAAACAGCATCAAACACGACTCCGGATTCCGACTCCCCTCAGGAAAGCAGCACTCAACCGACTATGCCGATTCAGACAACAGAACTACCAGCGGAAACAGATCAGACCGATCCTCCGCAGGAAAACAAGAAAGCTATTGCAGTCGTTGTTTTTTCTGCTACGGGAACCACCAAAGGCGTAGCCGACAAAATCGCGACCTTGGCCGGTGCCGATATGATAGAAATTATCCCGGCGCAGCCATATTCCACAGAGGACCTGAACTACAATGACTCCGGCAGCCGGACGTCAAAGGAACAGAATGATCCTGATGCACGGCCTGAGATAGCGGGAGAAATATCCCTTGATGGTTATGCGACGGTATATCTCGGATATCCCATTTGGTGGGGACAGGCTCCCCGTATTCTCAGTACCTTTGTGGAAAGTCATGATTTTACCGGAATCACGGTTATACCGTTTTGCACTTCCGGCTCCAGCGATATTGGGCAAAGCGATGACACGCTTGCTGAACAGGCAGGAAGCGGCAACTGGCTGCAGGGAAAGCGGTTTCCCGGGAGTGTTACAGACGCTGATCTGGAAAAATGGATCAACGAGTTGGGAAAAACCGCCGTGGAGACAACACTGCACCTGCTTATTGGCGATACCGAAGTTTCCGTTGCATGGGAGGATAATGAGTCCGTAAATGAACTTATCGATCTGGCTAAAACAAAACCTCTCGTAATCGATATGTCCATGTACGGCGGATTTGAGCAGGTTGGTTCTCTTGGGACAAGCCTTCCGCGAAACGATGTGCAGACAACGACACAGGCCGGGGATATCGTTCTGTATTCAGGGAACCAGATCGTCGTATTTTATGGTTCTAACTCATGGGCTTACACACAGCTTGGCAGGATTACAGATAAAACGGCTGCTGAAATGGCTGATCTGCTGGGCAACGGTAACGTCACAATAACGATTTCATACGGAGGACAATAAAATGAGCAAGGTTCTTGTTATTACGACGAGTTTAAGGGCAAGGAGTAATTCGGATATACTCGCTGAACGATTGATCGCAGGAGCGAAAGATGCAGGACACGAAGTGGAACACATCAGTTTGAAGGGAAAGGTAATCAAGTTCTGCATCGGTTGTCTTGCCTGTCAGAAGACACAAAAATGTGTACTGAAGGATGATGCTGTCGAAATAGCTGAGAAGGTCAAAGATGCAGACACGCTCGTGTTTGCTACGCCAATCTATTACTATGAGATGAGCGGCCAGATGAAAACACTCCTTGACCGTATGAACCCGCTCTATTCTTCGGATTACCGATTCCGTAATATCTATATGATGGCGACCGCAACGGAGGATGAAGAAACGACGCCGGAAAAGGCAATAACCGGCTTGCAAGGTTGGGTCGATTGCTTTGAAAAAGCAACCCTTGCCGGATCTCTTTTCTGCGGTGGCATTTCCGATCCGGGTGCGGCAACAAACAAGGAAGAAGAACTTATGGAGGCATATTGCTTTGGTAAAAGCATTTTATAAAGTTATAAGGGAATCGTTAAGGCAATACCGCACAATTAGCGTGCGTGTATTGGCGAGAGATTTTTGTGCCTGTTTTGACTGAGAAATCGCAGGAAAACAGGCGGTTTTTCAAGATTTCGAAGGCAATAGAGGCGCAAAAAGAGCCGTCAAGACGCGTGCGTCGAATTGTGCGGTATTGCCTTATGGTGCTGAGACCCCTATAAAAGAAGAAATCCTGAGCCGAGATATTCCCGGTTCAGGATTTTTCTTTTGGTCGGATGTATGGAAATGCCGAAAACAGCCTATTTTCGCGGTATTTTCTGCTTTTTAGGGCAAAAATATAGGAAAAATATAGGATTGCTATCTTGTTAAAATAGCAATCCTAGGGGTATTGCATTTAAAACAATTAGAATAACGACAATTGCAATTCCGATAACGTTTTTGACAATCTCGTCTTGGGGAAGTTCTGATTTTTTTCCGATAAGATCAGTTCCGGTTCGGGGAATCGTTCCCGGAATACAAACCGTAGTAATCAAGCATATAGGAGAACAGCCATTCGCCATCCCTGACAACCTTCACAGTCTTGTAATCGTCAAATGAGATGTATCTTTCCCCGTCAATGAGATATGCCCTCGCCTCGGAAAGGAGCCGGATGCCTCCCTCCGTCGTGCAGTCGTACATTACGCTGAACACCGGCTGCTTCCCGTCGGTGACGGATGGATCGGCGGTCTCGCAGCTGTCGGACTGGAGAACGATGACCAATTCGGACGCGATATCGAACGGTATTTCAACCGGTACTCCGTCCGCCCCGGAGATCATCGCGGCTTTGAGATCGCAGTACATGTCGCGAATACATATCATTTCAAGCTTTATCTCCTCGACGTTCTCGCATCTCCAGTACTGTGACGGATATTCCCTCACCCATTCCGGGATGCCGGCAAGCGGATCGCCGTCGTAAGGGACCCAGATGAAACAGTCTTCGGCATAGGTCTCAAAAAAGACAAGCAGCGTCTTCCCGTCGGGGGACAGCTTCAGTCTCGACCAGTTCCAGTATCCCGGCCCGGCGGAGAAGAAGTTTTTCGCAAAGGTTTCGGGAAGAGCGATCTCAAACGATTCCCCTTCGGGAGACAGCCGTCTGACCGTAACGGTCATGCTGTCCGAGTCAAAGAAGTAGAGGCAGTCGCCGAGCGTGTTCCAGGCGTCGGCGTATGCCGCGATCAGCTCGGTCGTCGTCTTACCGACGCAGTCGACGAGCTTCAGCTGATACTTCCCTGCCCTGTCGGATTTCAGCGAGGTCAGCTCGTATCTTGCCGGATCCCCCTCCAGCGCCTCCGCGACCGCGGGGTCGGACGTCAGGTATGATTTCCCTTCCCTGAGCGCATACGCCTGACGGAATCCCAAGGGGCTCTCGTATATGACGTATCCGGAATCCCCCGTGATCGCGATGAATCTCCCGCACAGATCGATGTATTTCCCCGTTTCCCTGTCGAACACGCGAAAGAAGGCATCGTTTGAAAGCTGGATCTGCAGATATTCGGGAAGACCGTCATCCCCGGTCCCGACCGGCGCGGCGTAGACCGCGAACCTCCGGTCCTCCGTCATGAAGACGCCGCCGTTCCTCATGGCGAGCTCCCCGCTTTCCGCCGGGACGTCGGTCACCGAGAAGCTGCCGTCCCCCGACAGCTCGGCGATCTTCAGACCTTTTCTGACATTCACGTTCCAGCTGTCGCCCTGCGTCCCGTCGACGAATACGATCAGATTCCCGTCGTCAAACACACGGTAATACATATTGATCAAGGCCATTTCCATCTCGGCAGGGAGCGGAATCAGCGTATCGTCATCAAGAGAATAGAGATAAAAGCTCGTTTCTGCAGACCACCACTTCCCCTCGAAGCCGGTCTCGGGCTGAACGCCTTCGCGGATATGTATCTGAACGAAGCATCTGTTGCCGAACAGATAGGAATTGTCGATAAGATGAGTAGGAGTCCCGCCGATATCCTCTTTAATGATGTCAACACCCAGCTTTTCGGCGATGCGGTGATTGAGACATATGAACTCTCCGGTATGAAGATTGACGAACTGACCGGGGCAGTAGTAGTGCTCGCTCTCGGTGTCCTGAGTGGCTATCTCGATATAATCGTTGCCCGGATCACCGATGATCCGGTTTTCGCCCGCGAACGATCCCTTTGAAAAGCTTTGTCCCGGATCGTACTGAATCTCGTCGAGCGCAAGCGCGTCTCCGAACCTGCCCGGATAGAAGGCGAGAGAAAGGACAGGCGTCGAGCCGCCCGCGGTCGGGTCATACTTGGCGGTCTTGACCTTGGAACCGGTGAACGACAACAGTTTTACCGCCGGTAGGCCGGTGTCTGTCGCGGCGAGCGAAATGATCCCGGTGCCTTTCGTACCTGCAGCCGACTGGGAGGAAAGATTCGACCGGTCGACCGAAACGGCGAATATATTCAGCTCGCCGGGGAGATACCAGTCGGGGACATCCCCCGAGACAGTCAGACCGTCGAACACCGCCCCCGGCATGTCCGGGCCCGGTTCTTCAGGGCCGTCGGGGCGGCTGCGCCTCAAAATCAGCGGGATCAATATGCAGAGAGCGGCAACCAGGGCCGCCGCCGCGATGACCGGCCATTTGCGGCGGGCTTGCGCATCCCGCCTGTCCGCCGGAGCGAGACTGCGGTCCAGCAGGGCTTCGTCTATATCGCAAAGCGCGTCAAATATGTCTGTCCGTTTCATTTCCGTCCCCCTCCTTTTCCTTAATCGTCCTTTTTATCTTTTTTCTTGCTTTTGACAGAATGCTCCGGACGTGATTCTCGCGTATGCCGAAGGCTTCAGCAATCTCTGCCGTGTTCTGCAGATAATAATATCTCCTGATAAAGATACCGGCCTCTGCGGTCTTCATGCTCCCGAGCTCGGCGTTCAGGATCTCCGCGAGCCTCTCGCGCGGCAACGAAACACCCTCGGGAAGGCATTCGTCAAGTTCGGCAAACACAAGACCGTTAATATCCGCTATATAGTCGGGAGGCACTCCGAAGACTTCAGCGATTCGCCGGATTGTAGCAAAGTCGGGCCTTCTCTGCCCCAGTTCCCATTTTGAAACCAGCTCGCGCGACACCGCGAGCTTCAGCGCCAGGGATTCCTGCGTCATCCCGTGCTTTTCGCGCAGGTCGGCTATCATTTTCCCGATATCCACCCTCCTCACGAGCCTCCTTCCCGGTCCCGGACCGTTTAATTTAGTATTATGTTAAGGCAACACCGCACAATTCGCGTGTGCGGATTGGCGAGAGATTTGCCTTAATATTATATGTTCTCACGGAAAAAAAGTAAAGGTACAAATCGCACCGGGGACGCATATCCGCGCATTGTTAAAAGCGGTCCGGAATTCATGGCAGAGAGTAAAGGGATGAGAATTTAATGAAGAGGCCCGCGCAGCGGTGCTAATGAAGGAATGAAGACACTCGCTGCGCTCGTTAAAAAACCGCGAAGCGAGTTTTTTAACAGCCTCCATCATGCTCTGCGCGTCTGTTCAGTTATCAGGCGATAGTAAGAATCATTGGTGTACGCACCTTTCATTGAGTTCCTCTGTATTTTATTATACATGCAAATGCAGCAAAAATCAATCAGGAATAATATTAATTGCCGTTGTCGAAGAAATAGAAAAAGGATTGCTGCTTTTGTTATGATAGCAATCCTTTTCTGTAGTAGTTGCGCTAAAAGGTACCAATCCAAAGGAAGAATAGCGAAAAGGTACGCCCGCCGCTCCTATTTCCGGGCTTCTAATATACTGGCCTTCTTGCCTTCATACTAATTTAAATATCTTGAATGCCCCTTCAGACATGACATACACGCTGTTTTTTGATTTCGGGGTGCCTCGACTCGAAACAAAGAGCCCTTCATCAAGCCCCGTGATGAGACCGGGTTTGCCTTTGATAATGACGATGGACGTCTCCTCTTTTTTATAGATCGGTTTAATGATAACTTTCTCAACACGCGAAGGCGTGCTCACGCCGCCGAACGGGTAAAACTGAACCCAATAGATCGTATTGTTATCTCTGCATTCAATATGCGTTGCCTTGGTTGCTCGTGTTTTCGAAACGTAAACGGTATAATTCCGTCCGCTTTTTGAAAACGATACCGTTTTGAATAATTCGTTCTCATCCGTTATCTTTCCCGAAGAAAGATATGCTTGATAAACCGAAATCGCGTCTTCGTCAACACACTCCATAACGTCGGAAATATTGCATCGCAGCGTTTCGCAAATTCGCAGGATGGTATCAGTTGTAACCGTTTCGGATTTCGTCAGTTTTGCGACCACGCGTGAACTGATCCCACTCATTTCAATTAGATCTTTTTTCGTCATCCTTTTGCTCGCCAAAAGCGTCCAAAGTTTTGAATAATCTATTCTCATCACAACCACCTCCCAACTTAAGTATAGCATAAACCTTATTATTTGTCAATAATTATTTACGATAGTAAACGATTGTTTCGTATAATCTATCATGAACGGGCAAGCATAATAAGGGATTATAGTCTTGTAAAAGTAATACTGAAAATACCCGTTATTTTTGCCCGAAAATAAAATAATCGGGCTCTGAAACAGCAACGAAGCTGATCTGAAGCCCGATTTTTACCTTAACAGCCCCAAATATTACTATAGTAGTCAAATAAACTCCGGCGGGAGCGCAACGAGATTTTCCCTGAGATACATCTTTTTATCATACAGGCATATTATCGCTCCCATCCCGCGTTTCATGTCGGGAATACCGTCAAGAACATCAAATTCGGAAGCCATATCCGCTTTTGGGGATGCCGACATTTTTATCTCTATCGGATACAGTATTCCGTTCTCGGAAATAATCAGATCGATTTCTCCGTCAACTTCCTCAATAATACCGTTTCTCCGTCTTTTCTTTTTGTCTTTCCCGTTGTAATAGTATACGTCGAAATCGTAATCAAGGCCTTCGTTGGAATAAGATTTCAGGATCTCGTTGATGACGAACGTTTCAAACATCGCACCCGCCATTGCGCCCCGTTTCAGAGTGTCCGGCGTCAGCCATCGGGTCAGATAACAGCACAGTCCCGTATCCCTGAAGTAGATCTTCGGCGTTTTAATCGCCCGGGACAGTGCGCCGGAAGTGTACGGCTTCAGAATATAGATAATCCCGCTTTTTTCAAGGATGGAGATCCATTCCCTGATAGTCATTTCACCGACCCCTATATCAGACGAAATATTAGCATAATTGAGCACCTGACCTGTTCTGGCTGCCACAGCCGTCATAAACTTTACGAAATTCAGGTGGTTGCTGACCTTAATCAACCTGTTGACGTCGCGTTCCAGATACGTTTTAACGTATGATTGATAAAAATCCAGCCATTCGCGTTCCGGATCCGCATAAAGCTCCGGATAAAACCCCCGGTGGATTGTCCGCCATATATCGGAACCGTACTTTTTCAATTTCTTTTCTCTTTCCGAAATATAGTCGGAGCTGGGAACAAAATGCCTGTTGAAATCGATATTGTGTATTTCCCGCATAGACAAACCGTCGAGTTCCATAACGGATACCCTTCCGGAAAGTGATTCACTGATCGACTCCATCAGCTGAAACTTCTGAGAACCTGTAAAGAAAAAATTTGATTTTTTCTCGGTGTTGTCAAGAATGATTTTGATTCTGTTAAATATGGACGGACACTTCTGGACCTCGTCGATCATGAGGGGACACGGGTTGTTAATAAGGAACAACCCGGAATCTTCTGTTGCCTGAGCGAGCAAAACGTCATCATCAAAAGTCACCTGATTCACGTCAGCAAACAGATGTTTAAATAATGTTGATTTTCCGACCTGTCTCGGGCCGGTCAGTAAAACCGATTTGGCCTGTTTTGCACGTTTCTTCAAAACGGGTTCAATGTGTCTTTTAATTGAATACATGATGCGCACCTTTTTATGGCTAATCCATAGTTCTACTATATTATAGCCATATTTTATGATTTTGTCAAGAGAAAACTGAAAATGAAGACGGCAACTTCGTTGCCTGATGAAGCGAAGTCGCCCGCGTTATTAATCAGCTCCGAAGGAGCGTCTTCATTAGCGAAACGTAAATTCCGTTTCCGTCTTACCACAATTCCTCTGCACACAAGACCATATTGTTTTAGCCGGCGGCAAGATTTTTTGAACCTATTCAGATATCAGCACATTTCTGTCTTTTTCTCTTTTTTTGATTCCGAGCCTCTTCCCGAAGAGCCAGACCGCGATCAGAAGAAGATCGCAAATGATCAAAGGAATTATATGCATCCAAAGCGGGGCATCTCCGATGGTTTCAAGCGGGGTATGAGTTGTATACCATTTGACGAGAGAACCAAGAAAGAACGCGGGACCTGAAGTGTACATTGCGTATTTGAAAGGTAAACCAATGATTATTTGCAGGACGAATACTATGGCAAGAGAGATCAAATCGTTCTTTTTGTCATATTGCCGGTCGGAGTATCCTTCCCTGTATGATAATAGAAACACTCCTGCCGCTATTGTCAGAAACGATACCGCTGAGTAAATCCAGTCTTTTGCTGCGTCTTTGATCGCGATGAAGTTCAATGGAAGCGTTACAATTAAAACTGACAACAGCGATAATTCTACGATCCCGATATACTTCAAAAACAATTCTAATGAGCGTTTAATCATTGTTTTCAGCTTTTTCTTCATCTCTTTCATATTCTTCTGTAATTCTCCGCCTGGACGTTGAACATTTCCGCGTATCTGCCGCCGAGCTTCATCAGTTCGTCGTGCGTGCCGGATTCGGCGAGCTCTCCGCCCGAGAACATATAGATCCTGTCCGCCATCCTTGTGGTCGAAAGGCGGTGCGAGATGAAAATGACCGTCCTGCCCTCGGCGTATTCGGCGATAGCCCGGTTCAGTCCGTATTCCGCCATCGGATCGAGTGATGCTGACGGCTCGTCCATGATTATCAGATCGTACGGTCTGGCGAACACTCTCGCAATGGCGATCTTCTGCCCCTCTCCTCCCGACAGTATCGTGCCCGATTTGTCGAATTCGCGCGTCAGCATCGTATCGACGCCTTTTTCAAGGGTGGCGAGCTTGTCTGAAAAACCAACGGCGTCAAGCGCTTTCTCGACAGTCTGTCTGTCGCGCGCTTCCTCGTAATCTCCGTTTACAACGTTCTCGCCGATAGTCGCGGCAAAGATGCGGAAATCCTGAAAGACAGCGCCGATCCTGTCGCGGTATGCTCCGAGCTTGTATTCCTTTATGTTCTTTCCGTTGTAAAGGATCTCTCCCGACGTCGGATCATAAAACCGCATTATCAGCTTGATAAGCGTTGTTTTTCCGGCTCCGTTGTACCCGACTATCGCCGCGTGTTCCCCCTTCTTCAGCGTCAGCGACACTTTTTTCAGCGCATCGGGAGGCCCGTCGTGATCGCCCGCTGGCTGCTTCCAGTCCTTGTCGTGATAACCGTATTTCGGAAGCTTTGAAAAATCGTAGGTGAAAGAAACGTTGCGCAGCTCAAGCGTTTCGAACTCTCCGGGTTCGTCGGGGCCGTCGGCGACCGAGGGCTTGTAATCGATAAACGCGTAGTATCTCTCAAGGAAGAGCGAATGCTTCTGGAACGTCGTCGCGCTGTCTATGATCGCCCTCAGGCGGTTTGTGAAACTCCAGATAACGGTGACCGACGCGGCGAATCCTCCCAGCTGAATGCTTCCTCCCGAGAGTCTCAGGAACATGAAAACGAGTATCCCGAAATACAGGATATTGGTGACCACGTTCGAGAAGAGCCCTATCGTCGTGAACCATTTTTTCTGATATTTCGTCCTGACGCCGATCATCTCCTCATACGCCGAATGGTAGCGCTCCATTATAAGCTCTTCGGCTCCGCTCGTCCGCATCTCCTTAGCGAAACCTGCGCCTCGGAAGAGTCCGGTCACGTAACTGATCCGGCGCCACAGCGGCTGCGCCTCCCTGCCCCAGCGGTAGCTGATTTTGTTCCATCTGACGTCCATCAAGAGCTGCCACACCGAAAGCAGGAAAAGGGCTGCCGCAACCGCCGGATCGATCGTCAGGATGACCGAAAGAACTGCGACGAATCCGGTCACCGCTGAGATCAGATTACCGAGATCATCGATAACGGCGCCGGTCCGGCTGCCCGCCTCGTTCATGGACCAGACGAAATCGTCGTAAAACTCGGGGTCGTCGTAGCAGGAGATGTCGGCGCTTCTGACCTTCTCAAACAGCTCTCTGTGCATTGCCAGATTGAGTTTCAGCTTCGTCAGCGGTTTGACGAGAAAGCGGTAGACGTTGTGGATCGCAAAATAGACGGTGACGAAGACTGCCATGGCGATGATGATCTTCATGATTTTTTCGGCGCCGGTCCCCGCGTCAAGCTCGTTGAACAGCCTTACGGTAAACAGCGTATATACCGCTTTGTAGACGCCGTACATTACGCTTATCAGCGCGACGCCTGTAAGATGCATGGGAACGAGTTTCAGCGACTTGAAAAGCAGTCGCGAAACGTTTGCCGTGATCCGCCCGGCGGGCTGCCAGGGCGTTCCGTCTTTGCGGAATCTGTGCTCACGCATTTTAGCCATGCCGCTCACACCTCCTGTACGTAGTTTGCCGCCTGGACTCTGAACATCTCGGCGTATTTGCCGTTCAGTTCCATAAGCTCGGAATGAGTCCCGCTCTCGGCGATGACGCCGCTCTCCATCAGCAGGATCCGGTCGGCGTCGACCGCGGACGAGAGCCGATGCGATATTATGATCACCGTTTTCCCTTCCGCGGCGCGCATCATATTGTCGAACATATTGCGCTCGGCGATCGGATCGAGTGCGGATGACGGCTCGTCGAGTATGACAACAGGGGCGTCGGATGCAAAGGCGCGAGCCAAAGCCAGCTTCTGCTCCTCTCCGACTGAAAGGGCGATGCCATTTGAGTCGAACTCGCGACCGACCGGCGTATCGATCCCGCGTTCGGTCCCCGCGAACTTTTCGTACGCACCGCTGTTTTTCAGCGCCTCGACGACTCTTTCGTCGTCATCCTTGTCCGTTTTTTTAAGCAGAACGTTGTCTTTTACCGAGAAAGCGAGAAGTTTGTAATCCTGGAACAGACAGGAGAACCTTGACCGGTAGCTCGACAACCGGTATCCGGATATTTCGCCGCCGCAGAACCTTATGCTTCCCGAAGTCGGATCGTAAAGACGCAGAAGCAGTTTGACAAGCGTCGTTTTCCCCGAGCCGTTGACGCCGACGAGAGCGATCTTCTCGCCTTTTTTTATGTGAAGATTCACTCCCTTCAGCGATTCGTTTTCTGCTCCGTCGTATCTGAACGTAAGGTTTTCAACGTCTATATCGCCGTCGGTAGGAGATTCCGGCATTTCAGGGTCTTCTTTGATCTTCGGCTCGTAATCGAGAAACGCCCGCACGTCTTCTATATACAGAGCGTCCTCTCTGAAATTCGTGAACGAGGTCACGAGTTCCCAGAGATAGGCTGAAACAAGAGATACCGAATTCAGCACGACTATGCAGTCGCCCAGGCTCATCGAGCCGTCGTGAAGCGTTCTCCATATCGCGTAGGCGGTGGCCCCGAGGATACCGAGCACCTCAAGTCCGAAGGAATTGATGAAATCGGCAAACGCTCTCTTCCATCCGTATTTGTTGAGAAGATACCTGAATTCCTTCATGGTATCGTCAAGCACGTGCAGCATGTGACGGTACATGCTCCCGACGCGCATTTCCTTCGAGTAGTCCTTGTTGTAGAAGACTCTGCGAACGTACTTCTGCCGCCTCTCAAGCGGCTTGCGGCTGGCTATGTGGTCGTGAGCCAGTCCGTCGTACCAGGCGCGGAGAAATCCGAGAGCAAACGGAATCAGAGCAAACAGGATCAGCCAGGGATCTATGAAGAAAAGCAGAAATGAGTTGAGCGACAGTGAAATAATGCAGTAAAAGAGCGTGTCGACGCGGTTCATTACCGAAAATACTCTTTTTTGCGCCTCGTCTATCGCCTTCGTGAACCTGTCGTAAAAGTCGGGGTTTTCGTAGCAGGAAAGCTCGACCGACGCGGCTTTTCTGAAGAGCATACCGTTTACGCGTTCGTCCCTCTTCAGCCAGATACCCGCAGAATATATGTTGAAATACCAGCTTGACAGCAAACCCGCGGCAATCTCTATCCCGGCGATCACGCCGATATAGATCAGTATCCGGGATACTGCTTCGCCGTTTTCGACCGAATTGACGACCTGTCTGAGCAGATAAGGCCCCGTCAGAAACGACAGCGGAGCGTACATAAGCGTCAGAACGTAATAAAATACAAACCAACCTTTTGACGTCAGCCACGACTGCTTAAGCGCGAACAGGACGTTCGAAGCGATTCGCCGGAAAGTCATGCGGGGCTTGGCGGTTTCTTTAGTTTCGGTTTTCTTTCCCAATTGATTGACGTCTTCCTTTCATGCCGTTTTTCTTTTTCTCAGCCATCTTTTTCTGAACACTGCCTACGTCACGGTACTGTTCAATCGAAAACTTTGCAGTGAATATACAATTCCATTAATTATTATACCAAAAAACGTGGGGGAGGGTCAAGAATTATTTCACAATTCATTCAGCAGGAAATGAATAAAACTATCTCAACTGACCGGAGCGCAGTTCATCTCCAGACGTCGCAAAGATACAAAACGGACCCGGCAAAAAAAGTCGCCGGGTCCGTTTGTTGGCGGAGAGGATGGGCTAACTCCGCTGACAAGCTCACAAAACTGTTCTTTGGAAATCATGATTCTTTTACCTCCTTTTCTTTTCTTCGTTTTTGATTTCCAAATCAGCAAAATACAATCATACGCATCACCGCCTTTCGTGAGTATATATGAAAACAGCGCTAACCTATAGGAAAGCGCTGTCGTCATTTATTCAAACAATCCAGTATCAATGACCTTTTGAAGACTCGATTTTACTTCATCATAACTGATAGTTTCGAATATCAAGGGGGTCGTGATGGATTCAAAATCCTTTTTGTAAATATCCCTATCCAAAATCTCCTGCAAACAAGATTTCATATTCACATCGTCTTGCGCAGAAAGGCAGGTTTTATGTTCTTTCCTTTCTGCTCGGACTCTCAAGAACAGCTGCTTTAGTTTCTCGTCGATTTTTACGATTGGCAACATTTTTAGAATATCGTAAAGGTGTCTCGAGTGTTCGTCAGTCTTTCCGTCGAGATAATAATCACAAAGTGCAAACAATTTGTCAACGAACGTTCTTTCTACCGCTTGTACCTGCAAATCAAACGGTTCCAAACCGTGCTTTGCGATAATATCTTCTCTGTCAATAGATTTCAGATACTCGTAAACGTTTGACGATGCCTGCATTTTTACACTTGGATACGAACGCAGGAACACCGCCGTCTCAACAATTAAATCGTGCTTAATATATTCCGAAGAGAACAACGAATGAACGTCTATTTCAAAACGGTTAAAATCCCGTCTGCTACGGATATCATCCGGATTTTTCAAGACGAAGCCATAATCCGCTACGATATCCCGCACGGTTCCAACAAGATTCCTGCGTTGCCCCTCCGTGGGTTTCTGCTCACTTTCGATATTCAGATCGATATCTTCTGAAAAGCGATTGATAAGATGGTAACACTTTGAAAGTGATGTACCACCCTTGAAAATGATTTTCGGCTGGCGTTTTACGATTTCACGCAAAAACAAGGTAACGTAATAATCCTTTTCAATGATGACAGGCACAATACCATATTTCTCGGATGTGTCAAGCACAACTCGTTCAAATAGATCTTTGTCATTGTGTAACATCATAAATCACCTCACTTTCCACAAGTGTCCGCATGGCTTTATCAGGAAATGCACCTGCGTATTTTGTAATATCTTTCTTAGAAATGCCATTTTTACGGATATACTCTGATGTGATGCGCCTTCTTTCGTCATCGAAAAAAGACGGAGAAACCGAATTCATAAGTTCAAGAAAACTTTGAACGGCAACATTGTCCTTTGTGATCGGCGCTCTGGCGCGACGAAGAAGAACTTTGATTTGTCCAACAGCTATTTCTCTGACCTTTGCGGTTTCAGCGTTTGTATAGATCTCTACAATATTCGGCACTTGTGTAGAAAGTCCTGTCAGATTCAAAAACGTAGCACCGGAATAGTAGCCGTTTCGCCCATCACCTGCTGCAATAAATCTTTTTTCAATTATCTTCTGCGGATTCAATTTGGAGGGTCCCAATGCTGTCATCTTTGGTACGTAATAGACACCCTTCTCAAATCGAATCAGCTTTCCACGGGCGCATAAATCTGCCAGCTCTTTACTGATCCACGGTTTTGAATAGTTGTTATATGCGATTTCATTCATCATAATCGGTTCATTGTATCCGAATGAATTCACTAAATACTCATAAAATGCCATAGCATAGCCCTCCTTCCTGTTCGGCATTGTTATTATAACACTATTAACTTGTTAAGTCAATAGTCTTATAAAAAATATGCGCAACTTTTTTAATGAAATCGCTGCATTTGCCCCATTCCCCAAAACTCGCGTGGCTCGTTTCGGGGACCCCGAGGGTATCCGAGGTTTTGCAAACCAGCGACAGTTCCTCATCTGTTTTTTCGATAAAGAAGAAGCCGGCCGTCAGGTCGACGGCGGAAATATCTGCCGCTTTGCAAATAGTGAGATCGCTGTCGATTATCTTCAATATCATTCTTATTCTCCTTCTCATATCCCGTCAGTCCCGCTCCAGCCTTTGGAATAACCCTAAAGCAACATATTTTTGAGTGGTCTCCGGCAGAGATGGCGGCGGTTTCATATGCGACTTTTCACCAGTCTTAAAAAGATTGTTCGGACAGAGAAGCGTAAGATTTGCCTGTCAGAACCGGCTCGCATTTCCGACCGCGTCCGGCGGAAGAATTCCGTTCTTTATACAGAATGCGGCGCATCCCCCCGCGGCGTCCCCGGTCCTGAAGGCGGGACCTCCTACCCGGTAGCTTGCGTGCGCGGTAAAATCCCCGCTGATACAGCGTCCCGCCATCATAAGATTGTCGAGCTCGGCGCTGATCAGAGCGCGAAGCGGAATCTGATATGGCGGGTGCTTTGTTCCATATCTGCTTTCAAACGCCTTGCCTTTTTCGGAAGAAAGTGCGTGTACATCCGTGTTGAAGGTCACAGTGCAGATCCGGTCGTCGAACGTTTGCCCCCTCGATACGTCGTCGGCGGTTATACGGTAGAGCCCTTTTATTCTGCGTCCTTCTCTTACGCCGATCATATCCGCAGTTGCGGTAACGCGCAGATCCTTCCAGACGCCTCCCAGATCTCTTAACCCGTCGACTATTTTATGGATCTCTTCGCGTGCGCGTACCGTTCCTTCGGTTACATCTTTCACGCTCAGTCCGCTTCCGTATTCATGATCCACCATAAAACCGATCGAGTTATATTTTTCAGACAGGACTGCGAGATGTGGATACCGGTATGAAGGGACAAGACCCGCCCGCGCCATGTCCTCAAGAAGCTTCGCCTTTGCCTCTTTGCCGGGAGCGTATCTGCTGTCGTAGGCGGTACCGCAGACCGTTACGCCGTCCACATGCGCAATAAGCGACATCGGCTGGGTCGCTCCCTCTTCGTTGCCGATCTCATATGATGCTCCGCAAAGAAAACCCAGATCGCCGTCGCCGGTAGCGTCGATAAAAACAGTAGCGTCATAATAAGAGGGCCCGCTTTTTGATTCTGTCAGGACCGACCTGACCAGTCTCTTATCGGTGACAGCGCCCGAAACAAACGTATGGTATAAAAAATCAACGCCCGATTCCAGGCACATTCTTTCAAACACAAGCTTTGTCTTTTCGGTATCGGCGGTAAATCTGGACTTGTTCGGGAATCTTTTGCCGTCGGCTTCTTTTTCGAGCCGTTCCATGACCTCATCCATGAGAGCTCCCTTGTCGAAGGTATCGATAAGCCATGTCAGCAGGCCCCGGGTCCAGAAACCGCCGAGACACCCGCCCTGCTCGATCAGAAGAGTTTCCGCGCCTTTTCTTGCGCTTGAAAGAGCTGCAGCGATACCCGAAGGCCCTCCGCCGCAGACAATAACATCGTATTTTCCCCCGAAATGATACTCTTTTTCGATCTTCATTAATTTTTTATCCCTCCTGTTTTTATTACCTGCGGCTGTCTCTGTTTGACCGCAGACATTTTTCTCGCAGTCTTACGAGAAGGTCTTTCTTTTGAAGAAAGCGGTTCCCGATAGGCCGGAAGATCTTCAATCCTTTATCACCCACGAAAACGCCTTTGCCGTGCGGACTCCGGCGTCTTTGAAGTGATTTCCCTCGTTCCATTCGAGAACGCATTTTACACCGCGGCCGGAGAGCAGGGAAAAGGCCTCGCGGATCCTGTCGCCGACCGTCGCCATAACGGGATTGCGCGCCTTCTCTTCCTTGTCTCGGAGACTGAGATAGACCGCGCCGGTTCTTATCTCATTATCTTTAATATAATCCAAAAAGCCCGGAAACCACACCGAGGGGGAAGCCGCCGCGACGCCCGAAAACCTGTCCGTCCTGTACGCGGCCCACAGCGCGAAAAGCCCCGCGAGCGAATAGCCTCCGATATAATACTTCTTGTTTTCATCGGTGCAAAGCTTCAGAATTATTGCGAGCGTTTTCCCGGCGCCTTCGCCGAAATCCTCTTTGCCGAACACCGCGGGCGCTTTCCAGGGCGAAAGATCGGTATTCCAGTTATCAACCTTAAAGGCGATAAGGCGAAAGCTCTTGCCGCTGCCTGCGGCGATGAGCGCCGCTCCGGTTTCGATGCCCGCAAGACCGTATTCGTCCGCCGGCTGGATAAGAACGGTATCGGCGTTGACGTCGCCGAACTCGTATTTTGTCATCATTACAGATCCTTTCCCATCAGGATCAAGCGATTGTCCTTTTGAAATCCGAAGCGTTCATAGAACTCGGGCAGGAACGCATCCGCCGCGGTTATGAGGTGAACTCCGACGATGTTGAGATCATTATTGACTTGGCCAAACCGGAATTTGTCAGTTCCTTCCGTTTTCTATATGCCAAAGCTCATCGATACTCTTGAAATTGTCCGGAATCCAAAAAACGGAGGTTTTGTGATACGTGGAATTCTCTCCTGGCGAGCCGTCTTCATTCATCTCAGCTATCATTATTTTGTTCCAAACGACTATTCTATAAGTTAGCGCGCAATAGTCTCGTGTACCCCCGTCATTATATGTCCCTGTCGGAATCGGCAGGAACAAAACCAAAAGAACAACAATGATAATACAAATTACGATTGTTTTCTTCATGTTATTACATCCTCAAATCCCTGTTTTCGAGCTCTTAACCTTAAATTATATATGACATAATATCATTTCATCCCAAATGCCCATATCATGATAGCTGGTATAAATGCAGCGATTACGCTTTCAACAATAAATATGACAACTGACAGAAATAACAGCTTTTTCGCATAAGTTTTTTTACTATAAATAATTGCAGAATAAATCAAACAAGGAATTGGTAGAAGAATCGCAAACAGGACTTCCCACCATTGTATTTTTGTGTTATCTTTTGGCACATTGTTTTGTTCCATAATAACCTCCGCAAATCCCGATTTGTAGTTGCCTCATAGCCACCCGGCGACGGTCTCTTTCGAGTTTATTGCCTTTGATCCTTTGATTGCCAGACCGTTTTTCTGCACCGAAGCGCCTTTACACACCCTTGTCAAGTCTGATACCATGCTGCCAAGCCCAGAACCCTCGTGGGTGCTTATGACGCGCACAGTTTTACCGCTGAAATCAAGTCCGCTCAGTGCAGTTTCAATTTCCGGTGCATACGTTCCCCAGTATATCGGACTCATTACAAAAACAGTGTCATAACCGGAAATGTCCGTTGGCTTTTCTTTGATCGGAGCATTTCCAATACGCTCCTTTGCCTCTTTGATGCAGGTGGAATAATCCGCTGAATATGGCACAAGCGGCTCTACTTTGAACGAATCTGCCCCAGTCAGTTCCCGAAGAAATTCTGCAACGATTTCCGTATTGCCTTTGTCGATATAACCGATTGCGTAGTTTTCATCTGCCCTGCTGAAATAAATAATCAAACTTTTCATTTTTACTCTCCAAATCCAGATTTGTCGAGCTCTTAACCCTATACTATTATATCATTTTTTACCTCATAATTCAATGAATCCCATGTAAACAAACTTGGCTTCCTCTCCGCCACAAAAACGCCCCGAAGGGCACCTTTGCTGCCGTCTGATTGTCGTCGGAGAAAGGGATAACTCCGCTGCGCTCCATGATTCGCTTCGGCTCCCTCCCGTGAGCAAGCTTCCGCGCCGGTCGCCGGCGAATGCGAACCCTGTCGCTGCGCTTCGCTTCGCGACTGGGTTCGACCTTGGCTTCCTCTCCGCCATAGCAAAAGCGCCCTCCCGGGCGCTTTTGCTGAAGTCTGATAGACGTTGGAGGAAGGGATAACTCCGCTGCGCTCCGTGATTCGCTCGCCCTCCGCCTGGTGAGCAAACAGGCGCATTTAGCACGTGCGAAAATGATGTTTTAGTGGCGCCCGTTCCAAATTCGCTGCGCGAATTTGCGATCAAGAGTGCGACGATCTACGGGCGGCGAATGCGAACCCTGTCGCTGCGCTTCGCTCCGCGACAGGGTTCGACCTTGGCTTCCTCTCCGCCATAGCAAAAGGCGCCTTTCGGCGCCTTTTGCTGAAGTCTGATGGACGTAGGAGGAAGGGATAACTCCGCTGCGCTCCGTGATTCGCTCGCCCTCCGCCTGGTGAGCAAGCTCCCCGATCTATGGGCGGCGAATGCGAACCCTGTCGCTGCGCTTCGCTTCGCGACAGGGTTCGACTTTGGCTTCCTCTCCGCCATAGCAAAAGGCGCCTTTCGGCGCCTTTTGCTATGGCGGAGAGGAAGGGATAACTCTGCTGCACTCCGTGATTCGCTTCGGCTCCCTCCCGTGAGCAAGCTCCCGCGCCGGTCGCCGGCGAATGCGAACCCTGTCGCTGCGCGACAGGGTTCGACCTTGGCTTCCTCTCCGCCATAGCAAAAGCGCCCCTTCGGGCGCTTTTGCTATGGCGGAGAGGAAGGGATTCGAACCCTTGTGGCATTGCTGCCAAACGGTTTTCAAGACCGCCTCGTTATGACCGCTTCGATACCTCTCCGGATTTTTGCGGCGCGTCCGTCGGACGCGACAAATATGATACCATAAAACGGCGTATTTGTCAAGAGTTTTAGACAGACGCGCACAGAATGCAACGTTTGTTGAGCTCTATGCGCCTTTTATTGCTTTGCTGTTCCTCAGCGCGGACGCGAAGCTATCTCCCTACTTCCAGAACCACTTTAACCGTTTCCTGCGCCCGGTTGACGGCGACGCATTTTTCGATCCGGGACGCCGGCATAACGTCGGAATAGTAGTCAGACGGTCGTATCTTTCCCTCTCTGATAAGAGAAATCAGCCGCGGGAAATAAGCCATTTTTTCGTAGGGGTAATTGAGCATATGGAGAGAAGTGTGGTTCTGCAGCCTCGTTATATCGAGCGTGCGGTCGCTCTTTGTCAGCGTGCCCATCGAGCAGAGTTTTCCGCCCTGTTTTATCAGAAACGAGCACTCGTTGAGGATATGCGTAAATCCCGCGAGATCGATCGCCGCGTCGAATTCTCCCTTTTTGAAATAAGCGTCTACCGGTCCGTCGGTCAGCACCGTCTGCAGGCCGAATCTGTCGCGAGCGTATTCAAGGCGCCACCGCACTCTGTCCGCAACGGTCACGTCCGCGCCGATAAGTCCGAGATAAGACGCGACGCCGAGGCCCATAGGTCCTGCTCCGACGACGAGCACCTTATTGCCGTCAGAAAGGCCGAAATTGTGCACGGCGCTGACGCATTCGACGAGCGGCACGAGCACCGCGGAATCGAGATCGTCTACGTCGTCGGGCAGCGGAATGAATCTCCCGTAGGTCGGGATATTCTCCTTCGGGACGCCGTCCTCCTCCATAGCGAGACGGTCGGCTCCGAGATTGTACTCGCACATATTCCCCGAATTTCCGCCGTATTTTCCGTATTTCAGCGAGGTATAAGGCCGGAGAAATCTGTCGCCCGGCTTGATATGTCTTACTTTCTTTCCGACCTTTTCAACGATTCCGACGCCTTCGTGCCCGATCACCTTCGGGAAGGGCATGTTCTCGAGATCGCCTGCATCCTCTCCGTCGATGATTCTCGTATCGGTCGTGTTGCAGTAGCCGCAATAGACGTTGCGGACAAGGCAGTCGTAATCGTCGGGCTCCGGCGCCGGGATATCGTCGACGTAGGCCGCGACGCCAGGCTTGAGCGCGGCAACACCTTTCATGAGCATGATGTATGTTTCTCCGAAAAAACAATTGTTATCCGCCCGAATCCTTCAGGATTCGTGTTTTGAGTTTTTCTTTGAAGTTGTAATTGAGGAAATCAGTTTGCGCTGTATCACGCCTCTTTTATTGCTGAGATAACTGTAACGTTCGTCGGTGATTTTTCCTCTTCTGTGAAGAATCTCAAGCCAGAATTCGGTTTCGGAACACTCTTTGAGAGATATTTCCAGTTTGTTGATAAAATCGGCTCTGCTTTGAGCATATCTTGCCTCAAACAGATTGGCGCCGATAGAAGAAGACGCACGGATAATCTGATCGGCATACGCTCTGCATCCCTGAACGGCGTCGAGAGTTTCAGCAACGTCAATTGCAAATTCAATAGTAAGTTCTCTGAGTTCGTTTTTGTGGTCTGTCATTCTCCGGTGTCGATATTCGTCGAGATATACCGCTGGCGCGGCTTTATTGTCGAGATATACGCCTGCGGCGTATTCGATATATTGCACTCCGTGCAATTCGAGATATGCGCCTGCGGCGCATTCGAGATGTCTGCTTCGCAGACGACGTCGAGATAAATCCCCGGGTTCTCTCGCGCGGCAGCGCATATCGTGCAGCGCGGTAGCGCTGCATATCGAGCCGCGCGAAGCGAGGCATATCGAAAATCCCCGTCAGGGGATTTATCTCGAGTGGCTGNNAGCCACATTGTTGTTAGATTCTCGCCACTCCGGTCTCGTGCGCGGCCTTGATGACGGCGGCGGCGACGACCTTGGCGACGTCCTTGTTGAGAGCCGAAGGAATGATGTTCGTCTCGCTCAGTTCGGACTCGGGAATCAGACTTGCAAGCGCGATCGACGTGGCGACCTTCATCTCCTCGTTGATGCGGGAGGCGCGGCAGTCGAGAGCTCCGCGGAAGATGCCCGGGAAGGCAAGCAGGTTGTTGATCTGGTTCGGGAAGTCGGAGCGTCCGGTTCCGACGATTCTCGCGCCGCCCTCGAGAGCGAGGTCGGGCATAATCTCGGGAGTCGGGTTGGCCATCGGGAAGACGATAGCGTCCTTCGCCATCGTGGCGACCATTTCCTTGGTCACGACGCCCGGAGCCGAAACGCCGATGAATACGTCGGCGCCGCGCAGCGCGTCGGCAATCGTTCCCTTCAGGTGACCGGCGTTGGTTATGGCAGCCATCTCGGCCTGAGCCGGGTTGAGGCGCTCGTCGCCTTCGCAGACGATACCCTTGGAATTGCACATGATGATCTTCTTCGAATCGACGCCGAGACGGATGAGGTGCTTGGCAATCGAGATGCCGGCGGCTCCGGCTCCGCTCATCGCGACCTTGATATCGCCGATCTTCTTGCCGACGATCTTGAGAGCGTTGAGCAGGGCTGCGGCGACGACGATGGCGGTGCCGTGCTGGTCGTCGTGGAAAATCGGGATGTCGCAGAGCTCGATAAGTCTGCGCTCGATTTCAAAGCAGCGGGGAGCGGCGATGTCCTCGAGGTTGATGCCTCCGAAGGATCCGGAGAGCAGATAAATCGTGCGGACGATTTCGTCGACGTCCTTCGACTTGATGCAGAGCGGGAAGGCGTCAACGTCTGCAAACTCCTTGAAGAGTACGCATTTGCCTTCCATGACCGGCATGCCGGCTTCGGGACCGATGTCGCCGAGACCGAGAACCGCGGTACCGTCGGTGATGACGGCGACGAGGTTGTTGCGGCGGGTCAGTTCGTAGGACTTGTTGATGTCCTTCTGTATTTCAAGGCAGGGCTCGGCGACGCCGGGGGTGTAGGCGAGCGAGAGATCCTGTCTGGTCTCGACCGAAACGCGCGAACGCACTTCGATCTTGCCGTTCCACTCGTAATGCTTCTTGAGGGATTCTTCTCTGATGTTAGCCATTGTCTGTTCCCTTTCGGATTACTCTTCCCACGGGAAGGTGTACTGCTTGAGGCCGAGCTCGTCTCTGACGGCGACGAGTTCCTTCTGGACGGCGGCGTTGATCGGAACTCCGGCGCGGCGTGCGCATCTGACTTCGAATTCCTTCTCGCCCGCGGTGTAGATTCTCTCGGCTCCCGGGGCCTTCTCGGAGGCGCGGAGAGCGCGGCAGATGTCGCCGGCGGTCTTTCTGAAGGTGCATTCGCCCATGAAGTGATCGGTATCGATAGCGAAGAAGAAGTGGCCGAGGTGGAATTTCTTCTTGGAGCCGTCCTCGGCGATGCCCGAGAGCTGCTTCATGAAGGGTCCGCCGGTGAAGGCAGCCGAGAGAATCTCGACGACCGCGGCGTATCCGTAGCCCTTGTATCCGGCAAGTTCCTCTCCTGCGCCGCCGAGCGGGCAGAGAGCGGCCTTTCCGGTATTGAGCTCGGTAAGAATGGCGACCGAGTCGGTGTGGTACTTGCCGTCGCGTCCGATAACCTGGCCGGCGGGAGTCTGCTTGCCTATTCTGGCGTAGTATTCGATCTTGCCTCTCTGGACGATCGAGGTCGCGCAGTCGAGGACGAAATCGAAGGGCTCGTCGGTCGGAAGACCGAAGGTCAGCGGGTTGGTTCCCATCATGTTCTCAACGCCGAAGGTCGGAGCGATCGACGGACGGGCGTTGGTTCCGGTGATGCCGATGCAGCCCATCTTCGTCGCCATCGTGGCGTAGTAGCCGGCGATGCCGTAGTGGCAGGAGTTCCGAACGGCGACGCCGCCCATGCCGTACTTCTTCGCCTTTTCGATGGCCATCTGCATCGCCTTGTGGCCGACGACCTGGCCCATTCCGTCTCCTCCGTCGAGAACGGCGGTGCACTCGGTCTCTTTGAGAACCTGAATGTTGGTTACGGGGTTCTGGATGCCCGCCTTGATTCTGTCAAGGTAGATGGGCTTGAAGCGGTTAACGCCGTGAGACTCGATTCCTCTTTTGTCGGATTCGAGAAGCACGTCGGCGCAGATGATGGCGTCCTGGCGCGGGATTCCGTATCCCACGAAGGAATCGACCACGAAGTTGGTGATAGTCGTCCAGTCGACGACGTTGTTTTTGACCTGATCAGCCATTTTGTCCTATCCTTTCGGTTTATAAAAATTCCTGCGATAAGGGCCTGTTTCAAACAGAGTCCATATTATTATACCACTAAAGCGGAAATATTACAATACTTAAAGGCGGTTTTTGCAATAACGCACATCGAAAGTTGGTTTCTAAAAGCGAATCCGCCCCGACTTCAGGAGCGGATTCGCATATTTCAAAACACACAAACCGTGTTTTTCAGCTACTGTTTTATGTCTTTCAGAAAGGCTTTATTCGAATCTCAAAGCGTCGGTTACTTTGATTTTTGCCCCGTAAACGCTCGGAATAATACTGCACAAAATCGCTTCTAACACCCCCATGAACACAGGTAGAAGAAGCGTAGAGAACTTGACGTGAACATAAAACAGTGACTGCATTCCGGCGGAAATACGCCCTTCAAGTATTCTACACGCCATAAACGCAATGAAAACCGACAACACAGAAGTAACAAATGCAATGATTACAGTTTCAAACATAAACTGAAAAATGATATCAAGCTTGCCTGCGCCGAACGCTTTCCGGATGCCGATCTCCGAAACACGTTCTTTGACCGAGAAAAAGGTTATCCCCATTATGCTAATCCCGGTTACTATCATCAACACAGCTTCGACAAGTGCCAAAAGGTTGCGGGTGTCGGAAAGTTCGTCTGTTTTCTTTTGGAACAAATCGTCCCTTGTAGAAATGAACTGGTTTTCCCCTTTTGCCTCCGCCGAATATTTTACGACTTGCAATTTTCCCGAAAAATCCAGAAAATCGCTCTCATCATCGAAAGAACACGCTGAATAATAATCGAACTCACCCTGACCCGAGAATGCCGCCCAGACCGTCGTATGCAGAATTACGTTCTCGTTTTTCGAAGAAATCTCCCTTTGGGCCTTGAGAACTCTGCTCTTGGCATTGGCGGAGTCATTAACAACTCCCACAACTGTGTATTCGGTTTTCTGATCCCCGGCTTCCGAATTGTATGATATTACAGCCTGCCCTATCATAGAACTCAAAGTAAAGGTTTTTCCGACAGCCGATTCCCCGTCAAAGAGAAGGTCCGCAGTGGACTTATCGATAACAACAGAATTCAATTCACCGTCAAAGTCGTCTGAATCGAGCAGCCTTCCCTCCACTATGCTTCTCCTGACCGGAAGATAATCAAATTCATCGGTGATTTCGGCAAGCACGTCAGACGGCTCTGACAGAAAATGAAACCTTGCCAGTACCGATAAATAGCTACCGTCATCCTGCTTAACCGACAAAAGTGTATTGTCCGTGGATTTTACATAGTCGGTAACTATTTTTCCGCTCCGGTAGCCGTATACCTCATCGCACAGAGCGTTGTAGTAATCTCCTTTTTTCAGTATGACTGACGAATTATAATAATCTTCAATAATCGAAAATTGCGAATTATAATATGAATCCGTGTATATCGTACCGAACGCAAACAGAAAAACGGCGGTAAAATAGCCTATCGAAGTAAGGAACAGTCGGACTTTATTTACAGTCGCCGTCAACAAATAATGCTTGAAAATATAAGAGTATTTCCGCCTACTTTTCATCTTGTTTTAAAAATCCGTTTTCAAGTTTATAATGTTGAGCCCCGGGAAAATCAAGTAGCATGTTGTGTGTTACAATTACAAGCGCAACGCCGGAGTTTCTGGATTGCTGCATCGCCTCAAGAACAAGACCGGTGTTTCTATCATCCAGGTTTCCGGTAGGCTCGTCTGCGATTAGAATCTTAGGCTTTTTTATCATTGCCCGGCAAATTGCCACCCTTTGCTTCTCTCCGCCGCTTAGCAACCCGGCTTTTTTCGTCAGAAGATGAGCAATTCCAAAATCAACAGTTAGTTTCTCGAGTTCATCCATTAACGATTTATCGATATATCTGTCGTTATAAAGAAACGGGAGGAGAATATTGTCAAGCACGCTAATTGATTCAATCAGGTAGTAGGATTGGAAGACGAAACCAATATCGTTTGCAAGCCGCGATTGACATTCGTTAAGTTTTCTGAAATTGATTTCTTTGCTCTCGAACAGATATTCCCCGGAATCCGCAGAATCGATAAGCCCGAGGATGTTCAAAAAAGTACTTTTTCCGCATCCGGATGCGCCTCTTATAATGGCAGCCTCCCCAGCGTCCATTGAAAAATCCAGCTTGTCAAGAACGCGCTGCCCTTTAACATAAGATTTGCATATCTTATGCATCTCAATAAGCAATTGATGAACCTCCGTTAGTCGATTGGGACACATACTTCTCGAAAGCGACAATATCCGACGGGGTTAATCCTGATTTTATTTCAACATAGTCCCATCCTTCATGTGAAAAGAACTCACCGACTACGACCGTAACCCTGTCATAGGCGTCTCCGTTTTTTCTCAATACGTAATATTTTCCGTTGCTTTTTTCAAGAAACCTTACCGGAATATAACAACCATTGTCAATAGTTTCTGTAACTAAAGAGATGGAAGCCGTAGTCCCCGGGAGGCATTTGCAAGGCGCTTTTATCGATACCTGAATCTTTCCGTTACTGATCTCATACCCGATCTCGGAAAAAGAGCTTTCATAAACTTCCCCGTCTATCGTTACCTGGACTGGCGTGCTGTAATTAATCTTCTGATAAACCGAAACGTCCACTTCTGCAGATATCACAAGTTTTTCATAATTCAGAAGCAGGACGGCAAGCGCCGTTTCCCCGTCACTCTCCTCTCGACTGATCGAAATGACTTTCGCTGTAGAACCCGAAAGATACGCTTCACCATTAACCGAAAACAGCGCCTGACCTTTTTCGACGTCTTCGCCCTTTTCTACAAAAATCTCAACATTATCATTTGCTGAATAAACAGCCGATTCTACATCAAGGTATAAATCAGGCCTCCCGTAAACGACTCTCCCTTCGGTTTCATAGATGTGTTTTATCTCGCCGCTGAGCACCTCCGTGATAGCGCCGATTTCTTTTTTCGGCTCGGCTGTCTCGTTTTTTCTTTTCTCAAACATAGAAGGATTGTTCAGATACACCACGGAGAATACCATGGCTGCAGTAAACGCCAGCATAACGACCGCCAGAAAGACATTTTTCTTCATCATTTCATCCTCTTTAGTTCGCCTCTGAGAAACTGTTCGGCATCTTCTCGACTATTGATTCCGTATCCAGTCATTTGAGTTATTGTTGAACGGATTTCAATTTCATCGTCAACATAACCGCTCAACACGGAATTACAATACACATTCCCGAAATCAGTATTCTCTATCCCGTTCAAATATTTGAACTCACATTCGATACTTATTTGATCGCCCTTTTCAACTCTTAATGGGAAGCAGGATGACGGAGAACCTTTTTCTTCGCCATTAACCAGCACATTCGCATAAATCGGCTCAAGGAAAGCGTTAAATCCGAACCCGGTCAGAGTAACACTTTTTTCGGTTGACACAAGATAAGAAAAAGGGAAACCTCCCGCATATTCTTTATGCTCACCATTCCTTTCAATATCCGTCTCATTAAATCTATATGGATAAGTGATGGCTGCAACCGGCAAATTTACTCTATTGTCATATTCTCCATCGACGAGTTCAAACACAACCGGATCTGCCATATCAAAAGTCTTTTGCTCGCCGTTAACTGACAAGGTGATGGCATCAATAAGGACTTTATCCGCGGATGTTTCGAACACAAGTCCCAATATAACCAACCTGCACCCTTTGACTTTAACACTTTTGAAGTCCTCTGGCGTATAATCGTTAACTTTCACCATAAGCGAGTCGGTGTTCAATCCCTCGGAGCTGACATACTCAATACTTAGATTTCCGCTGTTTGTTATTACCGGAATATTCAATCCGAAACTACGGTCCTGTAAAGATGCATACTGAAGCGCATTAAGCCTAACCCTGTCGAAGTATAACAGCGTTGTATCAGCTACAGGACGATCCGACAACACAATTACTACAAAAACAGTAGAGAAAAACATGAGTAGTATACAGATTACAATAATTGCCTTTTTCTTCATTTCCCGGTTGCCCCTTTCTGGATATGTCCGGGGTGAAAAAGCAGGTATTTTCACCCCGGCAGAACTTGCGGTCGGGATACCGCCGGCTCCGAACAAGAATTGTATTTTAGGCTCTTTTCCCCAAGTCGTTGATTTTTATTATCTAAAACTCGGTTTTTGCTTTAAATCAAGTAAAAGCGTCGTGGCCTTGAAAAGACCTATTCCTCGAAAACTCGTTAAAATCTCGAAGCACGTTCTCCACAGCCTCAATTATCACTTAACCGTAGACGTGATAATTGGAGGCTCCTGCATTAGATGTGTCATATATGACAAGCAAATAGGTGTTCCTTACAATTCCATATGAATACTCAGAACTAATAACGTTAGTCGTGCCCTTTAACATTTTATCGGTTTCGTATCTTCTAAAATTTCTCGCAGGAACCATAAGATAATAACCTGTAGGTGCGATACTATTGATGCTTGCCGCAACGCCGCCTGAAGCTGCCCACGACATCCCCGTCGCAGTAGAAAAAGTCTGCGCAACTTGTACCATAATAGAGATTGCAGTAGACCCTGCAGAAAGGCCTAGAGATCTTGAAAAATCAACCGCCACTTGAGCTGAGATAGTACCGGATTGTGTATAGGATAATGTAAAATCCGCCCCGCCCTGTTGATGATAATATGGAGAACATATCGACTTGTTCGGATAAAACGCTCTCGCCCAGTTTGGATCCTCATAAACCTTATATGTATAGGTTTTCTTCCACCAAAGAGCCCCCTCTGTCTCATCCCTGGAACCCACGTATATGTAACCGGGGTCTATCGCATTAGCAGGGATCGCGAGAAAGATAAACAACATCATAGCAGCGAGTATTATCGTTATTACTTTTTTGAAAGTCTTTTTTGGCATATTCATCTTCTTTTATCTCCTTGAGGAAACATATTAATCAGGTAATAGAAAACAATTTGATTCCGGACTTGAAAAAACACAAAGTTGAATAGAAAATAGAGATTAAGAGAATAGCGCATAAGCCGGGTGATTACTCATCCGGTTTATGCGCCGATTAGATAAAAGATGAGACGCCTCATGTTTTCATGTGCAATAATTGTATCAGTCAGCGAGAAACTACAACGGCTTAAATGATAGATCGATTCTTTGGTTTCGAACAGCTGGAAAACAATTGTCAATGTCAGACAATTCATAGTGAGCATTATACTTGACCTCGTAAAAGTGTTTAAAAATGACAAAGCAGTCGACAATAAACAGTTATACGGACTCGCTACCCGCTGGATATATTGGATATTGATACATTGATATTTTATCACATCCGATCCTGAACTGTCAATAATTATTATTCGAATGGACAAAAAAGATTGTTTTATTATTCCGTTACCCAATTATTTCCATTGACACAGCGCCTCCGTTGTGATAAAATACCCGTTGGATTTGGATCGCCTCCCTGAAGCGCGGTCCGGAGGAATTTGAGTTGAATCTTATTGAAACGGCGGACAGACTGCTCGGGTTCAGCGCTGCCGACCCGATGAGGAAAGCCGCTATAATCGTCGGCCTTGCGGCCGTCATTGAAAATCTTTTTATATTCACGAGCAACAAACGCGAGCGCATCATCGTTCTGAAGATAGTGTCCGACATGCTCTGGGTTGTGCAGTACGCGCTGTTCGGCACGCCGACGGGCTCGGTACTCAATCTTATTGCAGTCGGACGTGAGACCGTCTTTTACAACCGCGGACGGCGCAAGTGGGCCGACAGCCCCGCCTGGATGTGGTTCTTCATCGCAATAATGCTTGCGTCGCCCGTCTATGAGTCGGTCACGTCGGGATTCACCCCGCTTTTGCTCCTTCCGGCGGTCGGGAGCGCGCTCGCCGTCGTTGGATTCTACTGTCAGAAGACGGCCGTGACGAAAGCCTTTCTGCTCGTCGCGTCGCTCGCATATCTCGTTTACAATTCTATCACCGGTAATTTTATGGGCGTTCTCGGAACTGCCGCGCCCGTCGTATCGACGTCGATCGGGCTGATCCACGAACTCTTCCGCGGCCGCGGAAAGCGCGCAGAGGAGGAAGCTCCGGGAACGGATGAGGAGGAAAAATGAAATACGGAATTCAGATGTACAGCCTGCGCGATCTCGCGTCGAAAGATCTCGAAGAGGCGGTGAAAAAGGTCGCCTCTCTCGGATATTCATACGTTGAATACGCCGGATTCTTCGGCCATACGGCTGACGAAGTCGCCTCCTGGCAGGCAAAATACGGCGTCGAATGCACCTCGACGCACACAGGCTGGGGCGAGATTCTTCCCGATAAACTCGAGGGAACGATTGCCTTTCACAAGACAATCGGCTGCAAAAACATAATTATTCCCGGCGCCGATCTGTCCGACGACGGAAAGATCGCGGGTTTCGTCGCCGCCGTCAACGCGGCTCTTCCGGTCATAAAGGAAGCCGGACTTACCCTCGGCTATCACAACCACAGCCGCGAGTTCGAGCTCCGTCCCGACGGACGCTGCGTCTGGGATATTCTCGCTGAAAAAACGGACATGCTCTTTGAAATCGATACCTTCTGGGCCTGGGACGCCGGGCGCGATCCCGTCGCGATGATGTCGGCGATGAAAGACAGAGTCCGCTTCATACACATAAAGGACGGACTTCGCGGAGGCAAAGGAAGGACGCTCGGAAAGGGCGAGGCGCCGGTGCGCGAGGTTCGCCGCCGCGCGGCTCAGCTCGGCATGAAGATCATCGTCGAGAGCGAGACGCTGACTCCCGACGGTCCGACCGAGGCCGCAGAATGCATCGAATATCTCCGTCTGCTCGACAGAACGGACCCGATTGTTGTCAATATCTGATAGTACCATCCCGAAAAAACCTTTTTCAACCATCAGGAGAAGACTCGGATCAGAACAGCAGACGTTCCGGGAAAAACGGCTGAATCCACGCCAAAACCGTGACGCCGCGTTTGTCCGGGACAACTCGAACCGGCGCGTAAAGTGCAATAACTATTGCGCTTTACGCGCCGTTTATTATTAATTATTCATTTTTCAGTTTTCAGTCTTCAGTAACCTCATTCTTGCACTCGCCGACGTCTTCCAGTCATTTTTTAATTATTCATTTTTAACTTTTATCTTTCATCCTCTCTTCACTTCCCCTCCTCACAAAACTCTTGACTTTTATTTTTATCGGGTGTATAATATATTGATTACCCATTTGAATAATACTGAAAGGAGTTATAATGCCGGAAAACAAAAAAAGCAAAAGAACGGCAAAAAGAACGGACGCCGCTAAAGAGGCGCCGAAAAGAACCAGAAAAACGGCAAAAGCCGCGTCGGGAACGCCTGCCGAAACTTCAGCCGGAAAGCCCGCTGCGCAGGCAGGGCAGCGCGCCGCGCGCAGAGACAGAGCCGCAATCCGCGCGGAAAGCAGAAGCGCGTCGAACGGAGTGCGCGTAATACCGCTCGGCGGCATCGGTGAGGTCGGCAAGAACATGACGCTCATCGAATATGAAAACGATATCATTATCATCGACTGCGGACTCGGGTTTCCCGAGGACGATATGCCGGGCATAGATCTTGTAATACCCGATCTTTCATATCTCGAAGCCAACAGACAGAAGATCCGCGCCGTCCTCCTGACTCACGGACACGAGGACCACATAGGCGCGATTCCCTACTTTCTCCGGTCCTTCAACGTACCGGTTTACGGAACGGCGCTGACAATCGGAATTATCCGCAACAAGCTTCGCGAGCACCGTCTCGCGTTCATCCCGCAGCTGATCACCGTACATGCGGGCGACAAAGTGAAGGCGGGCGTGTTTGAAGCCGAATTCATTCACGTCAACCACTCGATCCCCGACTCATGCGCGATCTGCGTATCGACGCCGGCCGGAAGAATACTTCACACCGGCGACTTCAAGCTCGACGTTTCCCCGATCGAGGGCAGCATGATGGACCTCACCCGCTTCGGCGAGCTCGGCCGTCAGGGAATCAGACTTATGCTCTGCGAGTCGACGAACGCCGAAAGGCACGGCTACACTCCGTCCGAGCGAAGCGTCGGAGGAGTGCTTGAAACCGTCTTCGACGCGCACGCCGACAAGCGCATAGTCGTCGCAACCTTCTCATCGAACGTTCACCGCGTGATGCAGATCATCAACGTCTCGGTAAAACGCGGACGCAAGGTCGCAATCACCGGACGCAGCATGCAGGCGGTCATTTCCGCAGCCATCGAGCTCGGATATATGACGCCTCCGCCCGACACGATAATCGACGTCGAGGACATGAAGCGCTACCCGCCGGGAAAACTGACGCTCATTACTACGGGCAGCCAGGGAGAGCCGATGTCGGCGCTCTACAGAATGGCTTTCGCCGATCACTCGCAGGTCACGCTCGGACCGAGCGACGTCGTCGTTCTCTCGTCCAGCGCGATCCCGGGCAACGAGAAGCTCATCGACCGCATAATCAACGAGCTGACGCACAACGGAATCAAGGTAATTAACGACAGCGTCTATTCGGGCGTTCACGCTTCGGGGCACGCCTGCTCCGAAGAGATCAAGCTTATGATCCAGCTCTGCAGACCTTCGTTCTATATGCCGATTCACGGCGAGTACAGACATCTCGCCGCCAACCGCGACATCGCCGCCTTCACCGGAATCGATCCCGACCGCATAATCACCGCCGACATAGGAACGGTGGTGGAACTCAAGCGAGGACGGTGCGCCGTCAACGGAACCGTGCCTTCGGGCAGAATAATGATTGACGGTCTCGGAGTCGGCGACATCGGCAAAGCCGTGCTGCGCGACAGAAAGCATCTCTCGGAAGACGGTATCGTCATTCTCTTCGCCTCGGTGGACCTTGACGCCAGACTCGTTCTGACGCCGCCCGAGATAATCTCGAAGGGCTTCGTCTATCTGCCCGACGCCGAAGAACTGATCAACCTCGCAAAAGAAACCGCCGCTGACGAGCTTTCGCGCGCGATCGAGAGCGGCAGACGCAGACGCCAGGATCTCGAAACGATCCGCGAACGCGTAAGACGCTCCGTCATAAAACTGCTCAACGAAAAAACCGGACGCAATCCGATAGTTATCCCCTTCATTACCGACCTCTGAGCCGGACAACAAACAGCAAAAACAATATTCAACATACAAAAGGTATTAAAAATGGGAAAAGGAAACAGATCCAGACTCAACCGCGCCTCCGACATTCTCGCGGAGGGCTCATCGGGAACCGCCGTCAAGCGCAACAACACCAAAACGATAACGGTTATAGTATCCATTCTCGTGGCTGTGCTTCTTATCGCCTGCCTCGCGCTCAGCTATATCGTATCGTCGGGCATTCTTGTACGCGCAAGAACGGCTGTGAAATCGGATAACTACAAGATATCCGGCTCGCTGCTCACGTATTATTTTTACTCTCAGTACCAGAGCTTCCTTTCAACGTACGGCAGCTACGCTTCATATTTCGGACTCGACACGTCGAAATCGCTCAAGAGCCAGAATTATTCGGACAACATGACCTGGTACGACTATTTCATGAGCTCGACCGCCTCTCAGCTGGTGCAGATTGTCGCTCTATGCGAGGGAGCCCGCGTCGAAGGCATCCAACTTGACGAAGACGACAAGAAGGCAATAGACGAAACCATCGAAGCCCTTGAAAACTATGCGAAGCAGAACAACGTAACCGTCGCGACGTTCATCGCGCAGTACTACGGCAGAGGCGTCACGCTTTCCGACATCCGTAAAGCCACCGAAATGTCGACGCTTGCCTCCAAGTACATGAAGAAGATCGGCGATGATTTCAAGGCTGCGGTAACGGATGAAGAGATCGACAAATACGTCGAAGACCACAAGTCTTCCTTCTTCACCGCCAACGTTCTGAAATACACCTTCAAGGCCGAACTCAAGACCGAGGGAGCCGAGGCGACGGATGCCGAAGCCACAATCTATGAAGGCGCCAAATCCGCCATGAACGAAAACGCCGAAGCCCTCAAGGCGGCCGCCGTAGGCGAAGACGAATTCAAGGCATGGATGGTCAACTACCTCTGCGGCGATCTCGCCGTTGAGAAATTCAACGACGCCTACGCCGAGCAGTCCAAGGCTCTTGTTGAGACCGACCGTCCCTCCGAGGAGGTTCTGAATCAGGCGCGCACAGACACAATAGCCTATCTGCGCGACGCTATGGAAGGCAAGGAAGGCGCCGCCGCTCCGACCTGGCCCGACACTGCCTACAACGAAGTCCTCGGAAAGGTCGTAACGTCGGTTTACGGAACGCTCGTCACCAACGGATACAACACGATCATTTCCGACGGAATCGCCTACTCGGATCCCGACGCGGAAAACGCCTCCGAACTCAACAAGTGGCTCTTCAATTCCGAGCGCGCCGCGGGCGACACCTTTATTGACAAGACTGAAGGCGACACCTCGTCGACCTATTCGGTATACTATCTGACAAAGACCGCTCACAAGAGCGAAAACGTAACGGTCAACGCCGCTCACATCCTCGTCTCCGCCTCGACCACCGCGTACGACGATGACGACGAGTCTCAGACCAACCGCGCCTCCGAGGCCGCGAAGAAAAAGGCCGAGGAAATCCTTGCCGAGTACGAAGCCGGCGAGCACACCTTCGAAGCGTTCGAAGCGCTCGGCAAGAAGTACACCGAAGACTCAAACGTCCTTTATGAAGACGTCAAGAAGGGCGACATGGTCGAAGAATTTGAAAACTGGATATTCGACGAGGCGAGAAGCGAAGGCGACACCGGAATCGTTAAAACGACCTACGGATATCACGTGCTGTTCTTCAAGAGCCAGGGCGACGATGAATGGCTCGTGAATGCCAGAGACGGCGTCATCGACGATAAGCTGACCGCCTGGTACGAAGAAGCCGAAAAGAAGTATCACATTACCTGCGACGCCTCCAAACTCACCTTCGTCGACGCTTGATACAGGCAGACAGATTACGCCGCACGGCGCGTAAATCGCGCCCGACGAATAAATGAACGATAATCTTTTCAAAGAGGGACAGCCGCAAAACGCGGTGCCCGAAGGCGCGAGAATAGTCGCCTTCCGATGTCCCGGATGCGGATGCGGCGTGATGAGCGCGGTTGATATTACCTCGCTCACACGCCGGGCCGTGCCCGGAAAGCAGGCGCGATTCAGACTGCGCTGCTCAAACGAAAACTGCGACGGCGGCGACGGAAACGGACTTGTCGTCGAACCGGCCGATCCGCTCGATCCCGATAAGATCCGCGTCACCGTTCCCTGCATAATCTGCGGCGGAACGCACACGTCGGTGCTGTCGGCAAGAATGCTCTCCGAACGCGAGTTCTTCTCGCTTCCCTGCCCTAACTACGGCGCCGAGATATTCTTCTGCGGAGAAATCAGGAGAGTCAAATACGAGCTCTCCAGATCCGAGCTCGAATTGCTCGATATGATGGGCGACGGCTCAGACGCCGACATAAGTCTCGAAAGCAACGGAGAGGGCGCGACGCCCAATCCCGAAATAGCAGAAACGCTCACGGCAACCGCGCGGCTTCTCGAAGAGGAAGGAAAGATCGTCTGCTTATGCCCCGACAGACTTGAAGTTCGCGAAGACGGAGACGATTCTCCTTCAAGACTCGAATTCGAGCTGACGCCTCACGCGGTAGTTGTGAAATGCAGCCGCTGCGGAGCAAAAAAACTCCTGCCCGCCGTTTCATACAACGCGGCAGTGGATTTTTCAGAATCGGACAGGTTGATTCTGGACGACTGATTTCGAAAAAAAGCGTTAAGAAACCCGCAACCGGGTTTCTTAACGCTTAACGAAAAAACGTTTTACCTAAAAATCCATACCGGGGTGTGGCGGAGTTGGTACCGCGCGACATTTGGGAGCATCGCACCTTCTCCTGGGGTGCGCTTTGAAAAAGCGAGAAAAACGGCGAAAAACGGCGAAAAAACGAGAAAACGCGAGTTTCGGGTTTGATCAAAACCCGGTTTGACCCCATATTTGACTGTAACTGGAAAAAAGAAAAGACGAATTAATCACATTTCGAGGTGTGGCGAAGCTTGGTATCGCGCCTGGTTTGGGACCAGGAGAATTCGCAGGTTCGAATCCTGTCACCTCGACCATTTGACCGCCTGTAGCGATGGAATTTTTCTCGTTACAGGCGGTTTTTTACTGTTCCTCCGCCTTTTCCGCGGCGATTTTTGCTTTGACTTCGGCGATCATCTCAGCCAGCTTTTCCTCGCACTCTTCCCGCGTATGCGCGTATATGTTGAAGCTTTTGCGCATCAACGCGCTCCGTTTCGGCGAAGGACTGATACTGCTCGCAAGCAGAAAAGCACTGTCTATTTTTTTGGTTCTTCATAATTTTGTGTGTTTGAGATAAAAAAATTCAAAGAAAACAGTTGAACC
>LXOW01148203.1_pt1 | contig 41426 bp, 42 predicted proteins | sample 1368591 | NCBI WGS metagenome assembly LXOW01 (sample SAMN04884650, study PRJNA319009) | bovine gut metagenome | isolation source: Cow rumen | host: Bos taurus | place: Italy: Legnaro (PD) | collected 2014-07-09
GATAGCGAACAATGATAATGTCAAAATTATTCTTTTCAATAATACTTTCAACATCGCCCATGTCAAAACCTTCATATTGACCACGATATATACGCAATCCAAATCGTTTGCTTTCGATTTCAGAATATACCATACTATCCATATCAGTTTAGATTTAATCTATTCTTTATAACGAACAACTGCCTTCCTTTCACTTGGTCAAATATCTTTCCGATATAGAGTCCGAGGATACCCATCACAAACAGCAGTAAGCCTCCAACGAACCAAATCGAAAACATCGTTGTCGTATAACCAGGAACCTGAATGATTCCAACCCATTTGGCAATCACATCATACACGGCCAATAGGAACGATACTGCCGACATAACAAATCCCAGCCCAACGGCCATCCGCAATGGCTTGTTGCTGTTGGAAACTATAACATCGAAACTAAGTTTGAACAATTTGTAAAGATTGTATGAACTTTTGCCTTCGGCTCGTTCGGCATGTTCCACGTCGATCGAGGTATCCTTAAACCCCAAATACGCCAATAATGTCGGGAAAGAACGCGCCCTCTCGGGCATCTTGTTGAACTCCTCTATCACACATTGCTTGTATATGCCAAAGTTGGCAATGGTCTTGTCGGCATTCAAGCCGCTCAACCAATTATAAAACCAATGGAAAAGTGTTGAAGAAAATCTCTTGAAGAATTTGTCCTTGCGAGCTACCCGACGTGCGTAGACAATGTCATATCCCTCCTGCGCTTTTTTGTAAAGATTGGGTATCTCCTCGGGCCTATCTTGGAGGTCACAATCCATCACCACCACCCAGTCGCCTTTGGCATAATGGAGACCTGCGGTGATAGCGTAGTGCTGGCCAAAATTGCGGGAGAGGTTGATGCCCTTCACCTTGGGGTTGAGGGCACATTGCTTCACTATCTCGTCCCAGGAATTGTCGGGCGAGGCATCGTTGACGAGAATAATCTCATAGTCGTCCGTGATTGAAGTAACACTCTCTACATTGCGCCGTACTAACTCTGCTACCATTTTTTCTCCTCTATAAACGGGAGACACTATTGAAATATGTGGATTCATTTCTTTAACCAACTTCCTTGATGACCTAACAAACGTTTGAGTCTTTTATTCATTCGATATGGCAACCTTTTCATTCCGCTCCAGCCATATTCCCATGGCTCGAAATATTCTTTCTGGAAACTCCAATCAGCCGATTGGTTTATCTTCGTATCCGTGGGATGTTTCAATGGCATAATAGAACGTGTCGGAATATTGGCTGCTATGCTATGATCATTGAACGTATGAGTGGCCTCAGCACCAAAACCGATATTGGTACACAGATTCACATTCGGCATAATTCCTTTGCCATAATGCAACCATATTGACATCCAGAATTGCTGATCCCAACTGCTGTTATGATATGCATCACGCTGAACATCAGCCAAACGTTCGCACCAATATTCGCGCATTCTAATCCCGCACCCATATTTCTTCAACGACCGGTTTAATTTAGACCGCGTTACCGACCTGAGATATAAATCAAAATCCTGCCATGCGCGACGCCATGTACCCCATGCACAGAGCGTCCTGTTCATCATGGAAAAATAATATGAGCCATCACCATAAGTCCTCGGCTCTACATGCATACTTCCTATGGCTCTAACGTCATTGTCCTGCTTATATTTCAGTAACAATTCCTCGCAATATGGGAAAAAGTCAGGATGAGGGACGGCATCGTCTTCTATAATGATTCCCATTTCCTCATTTTCAAATAACCAACCAATGGCTGCTGCTGGTCCAGGACCACAACCTAAGTTGCGCTCAGAATAATAAGTATGTAGATTAGTTTGTCCACACTTAGTTAAATCTTCGACCATCCTCCTAACTTCAGCGCATCTCTTTACATCGTTTGTATTACCTTCCCGAGCCCCATCCTGAAAAACATACAAATCACACGGATTGGCCGCCAAGATGGCTTCCAACACCTGCCTTGTATGTTTTGGCCGGTTAAATGTAATCAAAAGCACGGGGACTTGCATAAAAATCACCTTGTGTAACCCTCGTCAATACACTCGCGATGAATGCAGTGCGGGTCGTTATAATTCTTCATCCCATCACAGTAAACTGGGATGATATTGTTCTTTATCAAAAACACATCTTGTTCTCCAGTATGTCTGCCGCATGGATATGCAAAAAAGGGCACATACTCTTTTTTTTGTGACAAATATGCCTCGCTGTTTTTAACGCTTGACACAAAACCTTGAAGAGACATTGTCGAGCAAAACGCATGGGTCCATCCATGAGAGGCAACCGACAAGAGACCAGCGCCCTGTTTCAAAAGCTCCTCCACTTCCTCTTCCTTAAGCAACGAAGTCTCTCCTTTTTGCGGTGTTTCTTCCCCCAACAGATAGGAAGGATTGAGGAATAATGTCACTGGAATCCTTTGACTAATCAACCACGGCAGTATATTGCGTAATGAAGCCCAACCGTCATCAGAGGTCAATACCGCATATTTTTTCAAACGAAAACGGTCATAACGAATATGTTTATATGCTTCTCGCAATGATATAAAAGCATATTTTTTCTGCAGTGCTTTAATATTTTGCTTAAAGGTCTCTGTTTTTGTCCAATCACAAGCCCACATTGTATCAGGATTATACACATCGCTCACCTGATGAAAAACGAGAACCCGAATGGGACGCAAGAAAAGACGCATCAATTTATGATGAATATTACTGAAAAACGCTTTCATCATTCACTCCTTGCCTATCAAGCACAATCTCATGCATTTTTTATATAAAGTAAAAAGCTGCTTCCTGTTTAATACTCGAAACAAAAAAAGATTACTAAATCCCCTACTAATCACCAATCTGCCATATTGTTTACATTCATCATCGTTCATGACGGAGAAATACTTCCAATCATCCAAAATCTGATAACGGATGGTCTGAATTATTGACCGCCTAATGGCTTTCTCTCTTATAGGGATTTGCTTTAACACCTCAAATAGAGCTTTTCCACACACAAAGCCGTCTTCATACAACATGATTGCGGTAGGACTTTTCCTAAACTGTCCCGTCAAAGCCTTTTCATTGACACGATAAACATAGTATGGCGTATTTATTGCCATCATTCGGTTGGACAAAAGCATAGTCTTGTAGGTATACGGAACATCTTCGTTCATATTAATCGGAGGTGAAAAAACGCTTTTCTTGTCCAAAAACTCCCGCTTTATCATCATTACCCATACCGCACTTATACTTTTAATATGTTTCAGACCTTGGTGATTCCAAAAATCCATTCCCTTATATATCCGACCTTCGTCCGCCCATGTCTGCTGTATTGATTTTCTCATAACACCTCGCACTACTTGATCACACCCAAACAGCAAAACATCCAAATCATTATTCTCGCAAACATCCAACATTGCCTTAAGGCAGTTGGATGCTATCATGTCGTCGGAATCAACATTCCAAATGTATTTCCCTCGGGCAACACTTCTTCCTGTATTTCTGGCTGCACCTAATTTTTTATTAAATTCATGTTCTACCAGGATAAGATTAGAGTGCTTTTTCTGATACTCACCCACTATGTCTCGAGAACGATCGGGAGACGCATCATTCACACAAATCACCTCATACGCTTCTTCAGGAATATCCTGATCATAAACACTATCCAAACATTGGGCTATATACTGCTCAACATTATAAAATGGGATAATAATAGACAAACGTATTCTTTCCATGGCTTTCTTATTCGTTAACAATAGAAGGCTTTTTGAGTTTAATCCCCAACGGCCACAATAAATAACGTTTTATAAAAGCTATAGGTTTTCGTCGTGCAGGAAGTGCATCCGGCATATTCCTCCATAACGACATCCTCTTATACTTGTGCCAAACATCATTAAACGGGTAAGAATAGTAATAGGCCATCCAAGGTTTCAGTTCGGCCGCATAATGAATGATTACAGGATGCTTGGTTTTCAACACTTCCTCTTTTAAACCCTTTGAGAACGTATTGAAAAAATATGGCATCCGCAATTGGATTTGATAGTTATAAGTTACAGGCAGGGTCTTTTTCTTGTCCGCCAAAACCACGTTCAATACATCCTGGTCATTATTGAAAACTTTGTCATAGTTATCGGCCAACCAATCCAGACATTGTTGTCCTGTGCCATGCTTTCTCCAATGGTCAAGATTCATCAGCACAACACCTGCGTTGAAATAACCTTTCGACCTGTCATATCCCAATCTCTGATAAAACTCAGTCCATTCCGTACACATATCTGGGACCACACCCGCTGCAATGCCGTCCCAATCCATCTCAAACAACTCTTTTAAGGAGCCGTCAACAATGATATCACAATCCAAATACAGAACCTTGTCAACAGTTTGCGGCAGCAATTCCGCGGTATAGAGTCTATAATAGGTTACTATTGACCAATGGTCAATACCGTTACCTTTTAATGGGAAGTTCTCTAAAAAGCGGTTATCCACTACACAATATGAAATTTGGGTGTCGTATTTGCTCGCCAATGCTGCAAACTTTTCCTGATTCCGTTGTTGAAGTGGCTTGTCGATCATGATGTATACGTCTACCTCACTATCCTTGTTGTTCTCAAACAAGGAAGTTAACATCACGCCACAATACGAAACATATTTGTCGTCTGTAGCACAAACAATATTTATTTTCGTAGTATCCATGTTTCATCCATTCACGTCATAAAGTCACGAAAAAACGTGACAATTTGTTTTTCATCATTACGACTGAAAACAATAAAGAGCTAACAAAACTGAGTGCAAAGACAATAGTCCTAGAGAGAAAGGGATTAGGCAAAGATATTACACTTTGAAAACCACTCATAAAAAGACAATGTGTAACGTATATGCCCAACGTATTGCTTCCGATAATCATTATTAGTTTTTGCTCTTTTTGAAACACTTTTTTGCATGTATAAACGACAATAATAGTCATTAGCATAACAAAAGGACTTCTGTACATTATAAAAACTGCATCATCAACACGACTGGGAGTATGACGAGCAAAAAAAGGAATATTCACCCACATCAATTGCTGAACGGAATATAGCGCAAGAAAAAACAAAACACAAAAGATGCCCGCCCACAATCCACTATTTTTTTCATGCCACTTTTGAGCAATGCCTTTCTTTTCTTTGAATAATTCGCCAAAAGACAAATCAGAAACAAGTACGTAGCCAGCGACCGCATAAAAAACACATTCACCCTGCCACCATGCAAAAACATTAGGGATTTCAAAAGTTGGAACACGATAGCCAAAAGCCTGAAAAGAGAAGACAAAGGAAACTACTAAAAGAAACAAGCAAACACTTTTATTCTTGACAGAATGCTGTATTATCGGATAGATACAATATAACACGAACAAAGTCGCCATAAACCAAAAAATATGTGCATAGCCAAAACGTAAATGAAGAGCATACATCATTCCTGTAACAACGGAAAAGCCTTCCTCCCTGTGCAGCATAGCAGTCAAAGATGATATCGTACCCCAGAAAAGAATTAGAAAAAAAATCTTGAATAGTTTCTTAATAAAATAGTGAATATCACGCTCTTCTCTCAGGACCAATGCACCGTTAGCGACAAAGAATAATGGCACCCCTATTGCAAGAATTGAAGATGTAGCCTTGCATGTCACAGCATCTGAATGAAACAACACAACTAAAAGAATTGCTATAGACTTGACATAATCCAGCCAAACATATCTTGACATCGTATTCATTCAGCAAACAAGTTATTATTCTTCGTATGAATCAAGCAATCATCAGACAGTCCCTTTGTACAAATCGCTCCAATTCAACCATTCGCACGTAATCTCCATTCCATTTTCAACGGAATAGCACGGCTGGAAGCCCAACACTTCCCTGTTTTTCTTCACGTTTATGGGTGAATATTGGCTGTAGATGGCCATTTCTATGGCATCCTTCTCCGGAAGGTGATACATTACCAAATTACGCGTCAGCCGCAAAACCTTACGAGGAGCTTTATAAAGCCATAGCGCCAACATGGGCGAAGTCTGCGCCAATACTTCGTATTTGTTCATCAAGACCACCATCCGTCTCCACAAAGCATTTTTGAAATTTAAGCGTATCTTCCTGAAAACACCATCTTTAAGCGGAACCGACGGAAAATCCTTTGGTCCTTTCCCTAACACTCTCAAATAGTGGCCATAAAAGTCCCGCCAAGTCATCTGCTCACCATCCGTGACAATAAAGGCTTGATGGTCGGCTTTTGGATTTGTACAACATTGCAGACATAGGTCAACGACATTGCCGACATATACGGCATTGCAGATGCCATTACCATTGTCCACCCAGCTAAACTCGCCTTTCCGCATCTGATCAACAATATAGATAGTGTACCACATGGAATAGGGTCCCCAAACGTATGTCGGGCGGATAATCGAGCCGTGCAACCCATACTCATCCAACAGCTCCCAAAACCGTTTCTCGGACTGCAACTTGCTTTGCGCATATCCATCATTGTAGGGTATCAGCGACGAATCGGCAGTCAAGTCAGGCGGAACGGTTTCGCCATGCACCACGACACTGCTCATCTGAACTACATGCTTGACGCCAGATTTCTTTGTAGCAGAAAGAACAGATTCGGTGGCCTTGACATTGGTCGCCGCCCCACCGACAATCGCCAGATGGAAGACATAATCGCAGCCCTCCATCGCTTTGGTCATAGCCTCCTCGTCGAGGATATCCGATTGGATGAAGTCTACATCGAAGCGGCTGACATAGGCTGCCTTGCCCCATCTGTGCACCAGCACTCGCACCTTGGCTCCTTCATGGAGCACCAACTGCTCCACAAGATGACTCCCTATGAATCCCGTGCCACCGGTAACCAGCACCGTCTTCCCTTCAAAGCCTCCAACAGGATGCTTTTCGTATGCTTTGGGCTTTTTCTGAGCATAGCATTGTTCCAGCGTCTCCATAACGGCCAGTCCGTCTTCAACTGGACATATCAATTGATCCTTTCCTGCCACTGCATCAAGGAAGTTGCCCAATTGCGATTTCCCGTTTCCTTCAATCTCTTTTTCTTTGCCATCCAACAGCATTTTCTTGGAATCGAAAACGCCAAGGACTGCCTTATGTCCGTTGCCTTCAACCACGATAGTGTTGGAAAGTTCTCTCGTGCGACTCAACTTGAAGAATGCCTTTGCTTCTCCAAACTGCATATCAACTGTCAAATTGCTTTCCAAGCCGCCCATGGCATCATCTTCATAGATTACCTGATCAGGCTGACCCAAGCACCATAGCAGAAAATCCAAAGAATGGATGCCGTTGTCGTACAGTGCACCACCGGGAACCAGTTCCTTGCGGAAACAATAACCTGAGACCGTAGGCCAATCAGATGCTCCGCCTTCATTGATAGAGATTCGAGGTGCTTTACCGAAAAACCCTGTTTGAATCAATTGCCTTACTTCTTGCCTGGTGGGGAAAAAGCGATAGCTGTGGCACATTCCAATTACCAAACCGTCTAGGGCTTCTGCAAGAATCGCCTTCGTCTCCTCACTTGAAGGTGACAAAGGCTTCTCACAAAGCACATGCTTGTGCGCTGCTATGCAGTCTCTCAGTATTATATTGTGAATATGCGGCGGTGTGCATAATATACATGCATCCACATCCGATAAAACCTCATGATAGTCATTAGCCACATGGATCAAACCATGTTTACGCTTCAGTTTCTCCGCCTGAGCTACATTAGGTTCAGCCAATACAACATTTTCAATTCCCAACAGTTTTTTCGCCGTCGGAATATGATTGCAATCGGCTATGGCACCACCACCTATGATTAAGAGTTTCATTTTTTCAACTTATATTATTCATTCACAAACTTAATTGGACAACTAATACATCATACTATTTGCCGTCTGTTGGCAGTTTTATCCAATCCCCAAGTGTATAATCCCACTCTATCGGATCAAACTGCTCATATCCTGCCCCTGGATATAAAGTTATCTCTCCAAAATAAGGTATTCCATTGATTTCGTAAAAGTCAACACGTGAAAACGGGATATGCTCACTCAGCCTCTCCGCCACCTCAACCATCTTTTCGTATGAAGTGGGTTTTTCTATTGGTGTTATATCAGCAGGATAGCCTCTAACGAACGGCAACTTCTCCCAATTGGCATCAAAAAACGTGACATTCAGGCCCTTCCTACTTCTTCGATTAGTGCATGTAAAACTGCATTTTACTTCCCCTTGAAACGTCATCATTTTATAATCAATGATATCGTCTGCTTCAGACTCAAATAGAAAAGGCTCTGCCAATATCAAAGGTTTCACATGCTTGTACGGCCATTCTCCAGAGTCCCAATAATAATTCTTCTTCAAGGCTTTACTTAGTTTCTGTTTCGCTGCATCAAAATCAAAAGACTTCTTGTCACGACAAATCACCACACTTCCTCTATCATGATTGCATTTCAAAACAAATTGATCAGGCAATTGATTCAAATCAATTTCTTCAGCCGAGTTATATATAGCCAACGTCGGTATTCCATATTGTTTCCCTACCTTATCCTCAACCCATTGTTTCGCACGGTATTTGTCTACCATAATCGTGTATTCTGGCTTACGGTCATATAACTTCAGCCATTGCAGTTTTTCGTTAAAGGTCTTTGGATGCTTCAAATCAAGTTCATAGCCCATACAGCGTTTCCATTTCACTTTCAGGAAATACCTATCCGGCATAAGCTTTGGACAATGCTTAATCATGAAATTGCCAAGCACATAATACGGGTCGCCCAAGAACTTTTTGATTTTATACATCATCAACATAATTGTTATCTTTTCCCTATTAATCTTTGCCATGCCCTGCCTGCCATGAATTTCAGGTCATACCTAACCAACACCCACGCCGTCCAAAGATGCATCGCCAAATGAGGAAATGGATGTTTCAACAACTTATCAAACCATTGGGTATAATAAACTTCCCATCCACCATGCCAATAGAACATCCTGACATACCTGTCTCTCAATTTTTCCCACAAACTCTTGTTTAACACACGTATATGAGAATTGTGTGATACACAATGAAACCTGCCGTCATTATGCCATGCATTTTCGTTTTCAGGAAGAAAGAAAGACGTTTTCACTTCCGGCACTTTCCCAATTGCATACATTAACGAAAACTGATCGCGCTTAACTACCTTTTCTTCAATGGTCCACCACCACAATTCATTGATACGTTTAACCGCTGGCGTATGTAACCGAAAGATGATGTTGTTTTCGAACATTCCGTTATAGTTAGAATAGCCATCTTTACGCAAAAACTGATACCAATCCATCACCTCATAATCATGCACCCAGCCCAAACCAATGATGGCATTTATCTCATCATACAAGTTTTCCCTCCCTTGGTGTTTTATACCGGCCCAATCGATGCCTTTTTCCGCCAGTTCTATGCATCTATCATACACATACTGGGAAGTGATGCTGATATTGCCATCAATGTACAACGACGCTTGATATGACGAAAGCAAAACTTCAGGGTGTATTTTCGGGAAACGAGACTTTTTCCGCAAATCATTACATTCATACTCAATCTCTCGCACCAACCATGCCCCTATCTTAGGAATAGTCACTGTATCGGTGAACAGGATGTAGTCGAAACGAGGGTCTATCACGTCTGGCTGCCTAACAGTGTCGAAACCACCTGTTATCACAGTATAGACTACAAATTTGTTTGCCATTATCACTATTTATCGCAACTGAGATCTGTGGGCAATGCTATCCAACCACCAAAAACGTCGTCCCATTTCTTCGGATGGAAAGGCATAAAACCTCCCCAATGATAAAAAGTCATCTCGCCGAAATAAACCTGCCCCTTCACCTCATAAAAGTCCACTCTTACATGAGGTATTTCTTGTGATAAGGTCTCGGACAGGTTCTTCATTACAGCAAAATGTATTGGCTTTTCCGGCTCAACTTCAGCATTGGGATGACCATTGGTAAAGTCAAGGTGATTATAGTTCTCATCAAAAAAGTCAAACCTTGTTTCCTCCTCTTCGTTTTGCCGTTCCGTCGCCACATACAAAGCCCTCACCTTTCCATTAAAACAGAAAAACTTGTAATCGTTCACTCCCTCCAAATCCTCTAAAAACGTTTCAGCCATAACACACGGCTTAACATTCTTATATGGCCATTCTCTCCATTTCAAATAGTAATCATTCTTCAATGCAGCACCAAACTTTTCTCTTGCTGCTTGCAAATCAAACGTGGATTTATCTTTGCAAATCAACACACTACCGCTGTCATGATTGCATTTCAGCACAAACCTGTTAGGTAACTTGTCCAAGTCAATTTCATCAACAGAATTATAGACAGCCAACGTAGGAATGATGTATTGTTCTCCAATCTTATCAGCCACCCATTGTTTCGCTCGACATTTGTCAACCATCAACGTATATTCAGGCTTCCTATCGTATAGTTTCAGCCAGTGAAGCTTTTCATTGAAAGTCTTGGGGTGCTCCAAATCCAATTCATACCCAAATGTCCGCTTCCATAGCGATTTCAGATACCATTTATCCGACATCCAATTGGGATGCCTCCAAAGCATATCATACCCTATCTCATGGTAAGGATCTCGCCAATATCTCTTCAGCTTTCGAAACATGGAAATCTTTATTTAATACCCTTACAACTTTCCCATAGGAAAATCTATACTAAAAAAAACAGTTTTCTTCTTATCCACCTCATCATGCTACGCCAATCCGCAAAAAAAGATTGCAAACCACATTGCAGAGACTGTTTCTTATTACCGCTTTTCCACAACAGCTTGCAAAGTCCAAAATAATAAGAGGCAATGATGGGATTGATGATTTTTTTATATTTATAGTTCATTTCGCGATTCACGCACTGATATGCATTAATTCGCTGTCGCCACGACTTCTCATAAGACCAGTTCGAATTAGAATCACTGTCTACCCGTTCTGCACGATACACCGTACACATTTCATTGATAAATTTCGCCTTTCCATACTGAGATATAATCATATACAATGGGAAATCCGTCATTACATTACCATACATCCACTCTGGATATTTTTTCACCAACCCATTGCGGAAGAAATAGGATGATGTATGTCCCGGTGACATCTGCACGTTGTCATTATCCCGATGTGCTAGCAAGCCCGCGCCATCTGCCGTATCCCACAATTGTGTTTTGGCTACCTTACGTTCTCCTGTCTTATCGTTCACGACCCATGAATTGGTAAAACATGCAGAGAAGTCCGGATGAGTCTCCATAAAATCATACTGCTTCTGAAGCTTGTATTCGTCTATCCAATAATCGTCGCCATCGCAAAGTGCGATATACTTTCCCGAGCACTCCTCTATTGATTTAATAAAATTGGGCATCATACCCATATGATTGTTTTCTATCAATCGGATATTGGGATGTTTGGCCATATAGGACTCAATGATGGCTATCGTTCCATCCGTACTTCCATCGTCCGAAATCAAAATCTCAACCGGAAAAGTCGTCTTCTGCATCAGCCAACTGTCAATAGCTTGGACGATATACTTTTCCAAATTATATGTAGTAGAGGTTATTGTAACTGCGTATTCCATATAGAAGTTAATCCAATTGCAATATGTTTGCAATCAAAGTGAAAAAGGGGTATCTTACCTTGAACAAGTCAGAAGTATTAGGAAACCGCCTAATACTATTGACTTCTCTTTTTCCAAAACTTGTAATTCTTTATTTGTGTATATGACAAAAGTGTGGTCGTCAGAAAAGGTGAAAACAACAAATTGGGATGTCGAAACATATATCTAAATCTATACTTCCATATTCCTGAAAAATAGGGAGCATAAATGATGCCCTCAAGTTGTTGTTCCTGATTTCTAATTGAAATATCGCTCAATTCAGGGAACCTTTTTTGCATATATTTGTATTGATGGAACAATCGAACACAAGTTCGAGCCGAACCATCATGGGTTAAGCCGCCTTCATGCCTTCTATATACGCCACCAACAAAATCCAAGCAGTGGAGTTTCCCTCTTTCTGCCAATTGTAAAAACATATATATGTCTCCGTAAAAAACAGATGGATGGGTTTCAAAAGGGCAATCATTTCTGAACATTACTGAACATGTAGGCACTGTCCACCTGTCAAAGATTTGCCTGTTGGAATAATCTCTCTCCTCTAAATGATCAAAAATGAGTTTTTCTTCTAACACTGTTGATTCCACATTCACTTTATGAAAACACATCGAATACTCCTCGTGTTCTTCCAAAAAATCCACCTGCTTCTGCAATTTCAACGAATCCGTCCAATGGTCATCGCCTTCGCAGAGTGCAATGTATTTTGCATCACCCTCCCATACTTTTATCAAATCTTTTTTTTTCGGATTCCGATAAAGGTTTTTCTTCAAAAAAACCGCCAAGAAATAACAATTTAAATTTGCATGATGCCGAGCAAAAGTATAACACGCATCCTCTGTCTCCCATTGTTTATATCCAGTTGCTTCAGAATGGTCAAAATGCTCATTTATATAAGACTTTATGACATCCTGTTCACCATCGGTCGAAGCATCATCAAAAATTAATGCCAAAAAGGGGAAATTGGTCTGTTGTATTGCAAAGCCGCGCAAAGCATCTGCAATATATTCTGACTGGTTATAAGTCAAGCACTGGATGGCTAACAAAAACCTTTTTTGACCGCTCAAATACATAAATAATTTATAAACAAACAATTACATGTCAATTGTTAAGCCGCACATGCGAGCCTTGTTTAAAATGCCTTCAGCCATTCTCAGCATCGGAGGACCGATGAACTTATCTCCCAAAACAGTGACACCTTTTCCTGCGCCGATAGCTATTTCAGATAATTTCAACATCTCTTTAGCCCATTCCACTTCTTCCCTTGTAGGTGAATAATAACGATGACAAAGAGGCAATTCTTTGGGGTTCAATATCAACATACCATCAAAACCTAATCTCTTCGATAAGATGAGATTCCGTTCAAGATCATCCAAGTCATGCACACGGATATGAACTGTATCAATGGCAGCAACACCGCAATTATGGGAGCCATTAACTATCATGTTTCTGGCAAAAAAGATGCTTTGCCCCTCAATGTCATGCTTCCCTCCCAAATCGGTCACATAGTCTTCACAGCCGAAAGCAACGGCCACCACTCTTGGACTAGCTTTGCAAATATTCTGAATGTTCATTACTGCACCCGTGGTCTCAATCAACGGAATCAGTTTGAAAGTACCTGGCACAAAACCTTTATCGTATTCTATAGTTTCCAATAGTTTCCCAATGAAATAGATATCCTCCCCGCAACGAGCCTTCGGATACATAAAACCCGTAACGCCTTCGATAGCAAGCTGATATACGTCCTTAAGCAAATGGCCACTTTCGCGGTCATTGATTCTTGGAAACAAAATACGACCGTCAAAAAAGCCCTCTTTAATATATTTGACAATTTTGTCTCTGGCCACTTGCTTGTTTTCTTCAGGCTGTACACTGTCTTCAATGTCAAGAAGCAAAATATCAGCATTGCTGCGGGATGCACTTTGCATAAGCCTGTCGTTGTGAGCAGGAACAAACATCAGACTTCTGGTCAAAAACTCGGTTCTCATATTAACACTCTTTCTTTTTTATCAACACATTACGTCTGAAGGAGATAACGTCCTCCCCTTTTTGATTATAACCTATGGTCTCCACATACACGATACCTCTATCTGGTTTTGAGTTCGATTCCCTTTTTGATATGACACGAGTCCGCGCATACAATGTGTCGCCGATAAAAGTAGGAGCCAGATGTTTTACATTTTCATATCCAAGGTTTGCAATGGCCTTCCCACTGACATCAGGAACCGTCATTCCTACTACTAATGAGAAAACCAAAGTGCCTACCACCAAAATCTGTCCGTGCTGGTTCTTGCCAGCATAATCCACATTAGTATGAACAGGATGGTAGTTCATTGTGAGTAAGCTGAAAAGATTGTTGTCACTCTCAAATATAGTTTTTGAAAGCGAATGCTGAATGACCTCTCCAACCACGAAATCCTCGTAATAATGCCCAATTGACGATGGTGTCATCTCTTTATCTTATAATATGATTTAACTGAGGCTTTATAATTGCAGGATTGCCATAAAGCACATTATCATTCGACACATCTTTTGTGATATTTGATGCCATGCCAACAATATTTCCATCACCTATAACAACACCATTACGAATAGATGTATTTAATCCGATGAAATTCATGTCACCTATCTTCAAGCCACTACCCACACAAACTTGTCCCGCAAAATAATTGTTGTTTCCTATGGTAATATCATGGCCAAGCAAAGTTCCAGAATTCACTGTGTTGAAATTGCCCAATACTGCATTACAATTGACTATTACATTTGCAAGTAACACATTGCCCACTCCTATTTTTGCAGACTTGGACAACATTACCGAAGGATGGATAAAATTAGCAAACTTCTCAAGAGGGATATTTAAGTCATAGAGAATCTTAGTTCTCTCTCTCATCACATCCGGGCGATACAAGGAATAAACGAATTTAATGTCTTCATACTTTCCATATTTCGCATACAAATCCTTAATATCACATAAAATTGGATAACCCGAAATGCTATCACCTCCTGAACGGTCGTCAAGAGCAAGTCCTAACACTTGAAAATCCACACCAAAACGCTCATGAGCGTCATACATTTGGTCTGCAATTACAATGGCAGTACCTCTACCTCCTATGATTATTATTTTCAATTTTAAAACATTTTTAATTAATGATGGTAATTATCTCTTTCATATTACCTATTCCGCACCTCTGATCAATAGGCAACGGAAGGATACCTTCTGTCAATTCTCTTTCCAACATTCCTTCTGTTGTCCATCCACTCACACTTGGCCAGTATGCCGCCACAAAGACCTTGTTATCTATCAACCTTTGTCTCAAGAAAACATCATCCGTTAAATACGGATAAACCATAGGAACAGCATCCTCTTCCAATTCCAAATGAATTTGATTGGAATCAGTTAAAGATTTATCTAAAAAAGCATAATTCTCTCTTCTTTGTTTTTTAACCGATTCGTAATCGATCCCTGACAAGATGGCTTCCGTCAATTTTGACATCAACTTGATATCTTGGTTGCAAAGTGAGTCATCATTGTATCGAAAATCCAGATAGCCAGCTTCCGCACCCAAATCTATCCGCTTCAATAGATGTGACATCCTTTCATATGAAACATCAGAATCCAAATCTATTACCAATTGCTGTTCAGTGTATAGATACGCTCCATCTGCCACACCAAAAAACTTCCGGGCCGAATAAAAAGTGTCTATTCCTTCAATAGGTTCTGCAAAAAAGGCTTGGGCGTTATCTACAATAAGATGATCACCATATTTCTTTGCAAGAAATCTTACACAGCCTTGCTTTAATCCAAAATAATTTGTGTAAAGGAAAGCCTCTTCCCTACCTAATTCCGGAAATGAAACTGGCTCCAGTAATTCATTGATATGATAAAACTCATAGTTTATTCCCATTTTTTTTATGGGTTCAAGCATTACCTCACAAGTGTAGTATGGAATATACACCTTTGAATAATGGCGAACACGCAATACATATTCAAAACAATTCTGGGCAGTGTTAAGTTTTATGGCATCCTTGTGATAATGCTCACCTTTGCGCAACTCCAATTCAAAATAGCCGCCAATAGGTTCCATTCTTTAACTCACTTTCACTTTTAACCATGACGGGATGTCGCGAATGCAACCTTTCTTCGCCACCTCGTTTTTAAACTTTAGCACCAGCGTACCTATAGCATCATTGGCTCCCTCAAACGAATTCACACAGTCACCCTTTTTCACCCACAAGTCTTCTTCTATCACTTCTGCTGGCAAATCCTTGGCAATTTCAAGACCTTCGAAAGCGCCAGCCTTGTCCGCATGGAGAATCACCTCAGCCCAATGGCCATTATATGATTCTTGCTCAACTTCAGGAACCGAATCGCCTACGATATAACGTGTCATCGCCATAATCATGTCCACGCCCGTAGCATAGCGCAGCATCTCACACAAACGATTGCCGCCCCCACGAGGCGTGAGTTCCATAATGTACGGCTTACCATCTTTCCCAATTCGTGTCTCTATGTTATAAATATTCGTCTTCATTCTAAGCAATGTAATGAGACGCTGTATTTCAGAGGTCAAATAGTTCTCTTGCTCCTTAGTGAATGTCGAAGGCCATGTATATGCTGCTGGTGTGTAAGGATTGGCCGCTTTTTCATCAAAATACTGCGCATTGAAGCTAACAAACTTCAATGATCCATCCACAGAGAAACTATCCGTATCAGACGAGCAACCTTGCTTCTCTATGAAATCTTCAATGATGACATGGCCTGAAATAGATTTGTCAAAAGCATACGAGACCGCAGTTTCCAATTGTTCAGGCTTATCCACGCGAGTAACCCCTTTTGAACCGGCAGAATCCGTAGGTTTCACTATTACTGGATAACTGAGCGCTTCCCTATCTGCCAAGGCATCTTTAATGCAGACGTAGCTTTTTGCTTTCGGTACATTGAAGCCATTCTCTGTCAAAAAAGCACGAAAACGATCCTTATTCTGAAGAATGCAAACTGATTCGTAAGGACCGAATGAAGCCAATCCCATCTTTTCTTGAACATAAGAGGCGCTCACCACTCCAGGATCCACGCCGAACGACATAATGCCATCGATCTGCTTCTTTTGTGCAACCTTCAGCACAGCCTCCTTGTCGATAATACTTACGTTAGCATACTCATCGCTGTATTTATGGGCTATGTTATCAGGCAGATAATCAGCCGTAATCACATAATACCCCTGCTCATGCGCCGCTTTGATGACGGGCAAAAGATAACGAATACCGCCAAGGAGCATGAGTTTCTTTTGCATTATCCCACAATTATTTCAAGTATTCTGCCCATATCCTCATCATTCAACCCATGATGCATCGGCAAACAAATCACCTCATTGGCAATTCTTGTCGCATTTGGCAAGTTTTCTGTTCTTGCCGATTCCAAACCGCAATAAGTTGAAAATGTGCTGATCAAAGGATAGAAATATCGGCGGCCATACACGTCTTGATCTCTCATCTTGAAATATAGCTCATCTCGCGTCATGCCATATTCTTCAGCATTCACAAAGATGGGGAAATAGCTATAGTTGTGTTTTACGCCCGGCATATCGTCAAAGAAACGGATGCCTTTCACATTCCTCAAGGCTTCACGGTATTTTACAGCTACCTGATGACGCTTCTCAATGGCTGCATCCACTTGCTTGAGATTCAGCAAGCCCAATGCTGCACGAATCTCATCCATCTTGCTGTTGATGCCTGGGGCCACCACCTCGGTCTCTCCTGCGAAACCAAAGTTTTTCAGGTAATCCACTCTCTTCTTGGTTTCGGCATCTTTCACTATCAACGCTCCGCCTTCTGCGGTATTGTAAACTTTGGTGGCATGGAAACTCAAGGTCGACATGTCGCCTTGCTTCAAAACGGATTCACCATCCACTTCAACACCAAAAGCATGGGCGGCGTCGTAAATCACTTTCAAACCATACTTGTCGGCAATGGCTTGGATGCGCTCCGTATCACAAGGATTGCCATAGCAATGCACCGGCATGATGGCCGTAGTATGCGGAGTAATGGCAGCCTCAATTCTATCCGGGTCTATTCCGCAATTGGATGGGTCAATATCCACAAAGACGGGCTTACATCCATTCCACCAGATGGCATGGGTAGTGGCCACAAAACTATATGGTGTCGTAATGACTTCACCTGTAATACGCAAAGCTTGCAAAGCGGTCAACAAGGGTAACGTGCCATTGGTGAACAAACTGATATATGGCACTTTCAAATACTCACACAAAGCCTGTTCCAATTGCTTATGGAACTGACCATTGTTGGTAATCCACTTGCTATCCCAAATCTCTTTCAAGAGTTCATGGAACTCTGCAAGACTGGGCAACAATGGAGAAGTAACCGTTATAGTATCATAATTACTCACTTCAGCTTTTCCTCAACAAAATCAAACTTCGGAGTCACATCTCCTGGCTCTTTCCCCATATAGTCTCCAATCGCCACTTGTCGATTAGCTATCGTAAACGATATCAAATCGTGCTCGTTGACCAAATTTTCTATGTTATTTACTTGTTGAAAAGCCATAAAATCAATAGCATAATTACCCCAGTTCAAGAAACTAGCAGGGATTGTGCATGTCTGCAAATACTCACCTGATTCATGATGTTTATCGTAGCAACGTCCGCCACCGCTAAATGAAAATATCTTGTTGCCCTGCTCGTTCTTCATGTGCAAAGTAATCCAAAAGCAATCTATTGGCTTCTTCAGCCTATATCTCATCACCAATTCCAGTTCTTGATCCATGCGCATGACATCCTGAAATCCGCCACCTTTCTTCCTGATACCAATTTCAAACAATTCAAAACCGTTTTTTTTGATTTCCGGCTCATTCCACAGCTTGTAGTTTTCAACAACATTATCACCCCTAAGATAATGCGTAACCACAGTATCAACATCACCTTCATCCACTAACATTCCATTTTTCAAAATAATGCCTCGCTTACAAAGCGCCTTGATACTCGTCATGTTGTGACTCACAAACAGCACTGTCCTACCTTCACCTCTACTTACATCCTGCATTTTTCCAATGGCTTTCTTTTGGAACTCGGCATCGCCTACAGCAAGCACCTCATCCACCACAAGAATTTCAGGGTCAAGATGAGCTGCAACAGCAAAGCCAAGTCGCACTGTCATACCTGAGCTATAACGTTTCACAGGAGTGTCAATATAACGTTCACATCCTGAGAAATCAATAATTTCATCAATCTTTCTATCGATTTCCTGCTTGGTCATGCCAAGGATTGTACCATTCATATATATGTTTTCGCGACCTGTCAGCTCGGAATGGAAGCCCGTACCCACCTCCAAAAGGCTGGCAATACGACCTTTGGCCCTTATTGTACCCGTGGTTGGCCCCGTCACTTTCGAGAGCAATTTCAGCAATGTGGATTTTCCAGCACCATTTTTTCCAATAATGCCCACCACATCGCCCTGTTCCACCTTGAAATCAATATCTTTCAAAGCCCAAACATAGTCGCTATCGGCAGCCTTGGAGCGGTCGTTAACGGAACCCACCTTAAGGAACGGGTCTTCCTTGCCAAGGATGTTCATTTGCCACCACCGTTGGAGGTCGTTGCTCAAAGTTCCACTGGAAACCAAGCCCAGACGGTATAGTTTGCTGATATTATTGAATTCTATTGCTGTTGACATAACAATTATAGTTTTTATCTTACACCATCAAATCTGGATTTTATTTTGCTTATCAAAACATAACAATGGAAAGACACCCACGAACGAGCGTATCTTACTCTCCTGGATTTATCATCAATACGATTGGCATATTCTTTTGCATATTTGTACTCCCCTCGCCGATACGCCAAATTCAACAACAAATGATTCACATACGAGTACCATCCTGCTTCATTAAAGCCAAGTTCAGGAAACAAATCGCAACAATATTTATAGCATCCCAACTCCTTATCCATTCTACTTTGAAGACGCTCATACGTATCAGGACGAGTAATACTGACGGTCTCGACACCGAATGTAGCCGTAGAATAGGGTAAAATGTCAATATCCGTATACGCCGACAATATCATCCAAGCCGTCCAATCTTGAAGATAAAACTGGTATTTGATGAAATCATCCAATGGAAGATGCTGTTTCATGAAATCCGCGCGATACATAATCGTGGCATTACAAAACCTCGTATAACCCTTAAAGACAGCCTGTTGTAATGGCATTAAACGGTCAATCCACGCTTCGCATTCTTGTATCTTACCTGTGGTTCGGTTATGTGTTCGGTGATTAGTGATGCAAATATTACACTCAGTATGCGACTCCATATAATCAAGTTGCAACTGGAGTTTGTGTGGATTATGCCAATAGTCATCATTATCACAGTTACAGATATACTTGCCACGGCAATCCTTAACACATTGTGCCCAATTGGCACCCAAGCCCATATTTTGCTCGCGAAAGAAAAGACGAATGACATCCGGATACTTCTGCTGGTATTGCTCTAACACCTCGCGGGCATTGTCTGTAGAGCAATCATCACCGATGACAATCTCTATATCAGCATCTACTTGCTGGGTAATGATGCTTTCTATCGTCTGCCCCACTATATCAGCACGGTTATAAGATGGGATAATCGTTGAAATTAAAATTCTTTCACTCATATACTTACGCCCTTTGCTAATAACTCTTTACGCTTCACAGCCATCGACTCTGCCCAAATTGCATTCTGAAATTTTGAATATTTTCGGTACTTCCTAAAAATCAACCGTCTATCCTTCTTCAAAATCATTAGATACATCCAAATTCTCATTTTGAGTCCCCATCTATGTTGCATCCACGGCAAACGAAGCAACTGAAAATATGGCTTCCATGAATTGCGGAACAACCCAAGCATAGTGGCAATCATCGACTCCAAATAGAAATCATACTTATCGCCATATTTAGCACTCACCGTTTGCGTCACCTTATCGATAAAATAAATGTGGCTATCAAACGATTTCGTCGAGGCAATACTTTTTGCCACTCCTGCTCTACCTACGCCTACCCGATAGAAATAATCTGCTTTCCCATCCGCGAATGTATGCATCATTCCGCTCAATAACATTTGTATGCTAAAATCCGCATCTTGTTTGGATTTGATATTCTCATCCCAACGTACATTGCGTGCAATCAAACACTCACGCCGATAGATATCTGTTCCTGAACAGAACGGCAGATTATTATTCAACATCGCCTCCAAATCATCCTCAAACGTCTTCACTCCGAAAACAGGACCATATTCTTCATGTATATCATCTGTGAAAGCCATTAAAGGAAATGATGCATTCTCCAACTCTGGATGATCATCCATAAAACGAACCCGTTGGTCAAAGCAATAGGGTGCCACCAGATCATCCGCATCAAAGAAGCACACATACTTCGCCCCAGCAGCTTTCTCAAAACCGATATTACGGCATGTCTGTCCACCCTTTGGCTCCCTATCGCGGCAGACATACTGGATGCGCTTGTCCTTTGCTTGATACGATTGAATTATCTCCGCTGTTCTATCCGTCGATTGGTCATTCACGCATATGGCTGTCCAATCAGGATAAGTCTGCTTCAGCAGACAATCCAACATCTCCGGAAGTAGTTTCTCTTCGTTCCAGCATGGGATGATAATGGCTAATGTGGCTACACTTTGTTCCATTTCTTAAAAATCGCCTTATAGGTTTTCTCGCAGACATCCGTATGATAGGTATTCAAATACTCACACAATACTTCTCGTTTATCTTTCCATTTGTCTGGATGCGCCAATGTCTCATTCATGGCTTCATAAAAACTCTTCTCGTCCATAAACACCTCACCAGCACATATCATTTTGTATGGACTAAAGGCCAACCCTCGCGTCTTAGAATACACGTCCAAATCATATAAATTAAACAAGACAGGTTTGTTTAGAAGCATGTAATCCACATATGTTGATGTGTAGTCAGTAATAAGCATATCGCTTATCTTCATTAGTTCTATTAACCCAAAATTATCAGCTCCTGAAAAATTAATCACGCCGCGTGGCAAATCTGTATCAATGATTTCTGCGTTTTGAAGAGGATGAAGTTTGCATACGATTAGCAATTGATTATCATGCAGAAATTTTTCAAACCTGGTCTTATTTACATCGAACCCTAATATAGAACGTTTAATATCAAAATCGGTTTTTTCGTAATCTCTGTGAGTAGGTGTATATAGCGCAATTTTAGAGAACTTATAATCCCCTGTCTGTTTTTGAAGAGCACTTCGTACATAACTTAAATTCTCTATCTTAAGCAATTCATCTGACCGGCATTTCCCTACTGCTTTAAATTTACTCATGGATAAAGAAAAACAAGCAGAGTCAATTTGAGTATTAATCAATGAAGAGGAACTTATCCAATCTATTTCAGATGCGAATTTAATGCGATCTTTATAGACGCTTTCCTTAGATGGGTCAAAGTAATCATTCTTTAAAGAAATCGGATAATAACTCAAGCTTATGTACTTCTGTCCTTTCTTTTTGCGATAAGGAAATCTTTCTTCACTTTCAAATACATACTCCGCAGAAGCCCATGCTTTTTTTATTGGTTTAGAAATATTTGGCACAATTCGCACATTTGCTTTCGGGAAATGCTCTCTACACCACGCTTGTTCCTTTAGGGCTCTTTCCGAAGTTGTAGATACCACAACTAACTCCTTATCAAAGCATAACTCATGTTCGAGTAAATAGCGAACAAATATCAAGCAATTGTCCGCTTTGTAGTTTATAACAGAAGCCTTATCCAACTTACAAAAGCCAGGATGAGGCACAAACAAGCACTTCCCCTTCTTCACATGAAAGAAATAACGGAAATATATTCTCTTTAAAAACTGTGGAATTTTCATTAGTGAAATCTTCCTTCCACTTTTAGTTTCTCGTAATGTTCGATATCTCTATACTTGATAACCTTTGCTGGATTTCCTCCTACAATGGCACATTTAGGCACATCCTTCACAACCACTGAACCAGCAGCAATTATTGCCCCTTGACCAATAGTTACGTTACCTGTAACAATCACGCGATTACCAAACCACACATTATCTTCGATGACTACAGTTTTGTAATCAAAGGTCGTATCGTATGGTATTGCTTCTCCTCTATCATAATTATGATTCTGCGTGATTATCATGCATTCCTCGCCAGAATGAAAGTTATCTCCAAAAGTGACCTTCCCCCCCCTATTACACGCATACCATTAAAATTGCAATTATTACCAAAGTGCACTTCACCTGCAAACTCGGATTTATATCCCACATATAGATCTTTGCCACATGATGCCGCTTTTTCCTTTGCAATTCTCGTCCAATACGGTCCATGTCCTTCCGTACGTAAAGACCAATCTTCACGTATTATTCTCCTTATGGTCGGCGAAGCCAAGAATTTTATTGGCAACAGTAGTATTTCCAAAAGACGTTTATCATAAACCATATGTCAAATCAGCCCAATCGTCGGTTTTATAATCTCATTTATCAATTTTTCTGCCACGACATCCACATCTGCCAAAGCTACACATTTTGGCAACTCAACCTGAAAACAGTTGCGAACTTTGGATAGCAGTTCATCTGTATAAACCAAACATCCGTCAGTCACATTCTCGATGCCATCCTTATATATTGACTCCATATTTGCACGAGCCATATCCTCCATAGCAAATATAGTTTCATCTATATACCCTAGCTTTTTTACTCCATCAAACACAAAAGGATAACCACCGATGTTGCCTTGTACTCCTGGGGAATGCACTTTGCACACCTTTTGTTCACGAAGCGATTTAATCAGTGCCTCAATAATTGCAAAATTACTGGAAGCATTCATCATATTGCGCTTTTGATCTGTCGGCATAGGGATTGAACAAGCTGACAATAACTCATCTTGCACAAAAGCCAATTTCTCGCCGCGATAGCGCGCATCTATCAGCAGATTCTGTCCTTCCGACTGCCCCTCCTTGCTAATCACCACATCATGGAAATGACTCATCGCAATTGTCATGTCTATCTCATTCAGATTAGCAATTGCATATTTCTTTGCCAAATTGAACTTCATGCGTGGAATCAAGTGATTCAAGTTTCCGCTACCGAAATCAAAATAGCACAACCCGGCTGATCTCAGCCAAGGTATCACCGCATCCGAATACGATGTGTTGATGCTAATTGCTCGGCATTCTGCTTTCTCATACGCCAACATGATATTACGCGCATACTTAATTGCCAACGGAGCCCAAAGTCCATACGCACGTAAATTCGTCCACGAGATAGCGCCATATTTCAATCCAGAATAAACGCGGCTACTATTCACTATGATATGCGGTTCGTTTTGCTTCAACACATCAGCAATCGAATCCACATCATTCAAATCGCATTGCGCTATATGAATCTCGCTCCACAATTGTCCACGAATCGTTGCAGCCGTGCGAATGATATTCACATCAAGTTGTATCTTTTCCGGATTACGTCCGACTACAATGATTTCCAGTTGCTTGTCTGCTAAAGAAACCAGATAATCCAACAAATAAGTGCCTACGCTACCAAGTCCGAAAATCATGATTCGGACTTTCTCACCAGTAGCGATAGTGTCATGCAATCGTTGGTATTTCTCATTAAATTGCATCATTATATCAATTGTTTTAGCACATTCCTATAATCATTGATTGTATTGCAATTATACCAAGTTTCTACCGCCATAATCGCCAACTCACCAAAATAACTATCCAGATATTTCTGAATGATAATTAGGTTTGTTCCTTGCTGCTCTTTATCTGTTAATCCGGCAACAACCTCTCTCATCAACTCCGCATCCGTAAATCGCCACATCTGTCCGGAATTATAGATTGCCTCAAACGGCTCATTTATCTGCAAAGCTTTATGTGTTGTGTCGTAGATATAATGCGGATGATGGTCGGTGTCAAAATACAGGACTACTGCCTTGTTCGAGAGTATCAGTTCATGATTCACGCACAATACCGAACCGGCTGCTTTTTGCATCTGCTCAAAACTCTCTGTATCGTAGTACAAATCGCCCTCAACGAATGTTATCTCATCAATATCAGGACTAACGGTTTTCAATCCCAAATAGAAACTATACCCGGAACCGTAGTCCACAAAATGCTCATTATACACCAGCATAATTCGCTCATCATGCAGACTTTGCACATATTCAACCAACGCTTCGTATTTATAACCACCCACAATGATAATCTGCTCAAATTCTGCAGCACGTTCGAGGATTTGATACAACAAACAATTCTTGCTGCCTCTCTCAAAATACAAGCATTTCAACCACTCGCCTCCCACACTCTGATTGAAACGAGTAGAAGTTCCAGCTACCGTTATAATCAATGCTTTTCTCATGCCTTATACATTTCTGCACACATCTCCAAACCTTTTTGCAGCGATACAATCGGTTTCCAATTCGTGCGCGTGCGTATTTTATCTGTATTCAAAATGCGACGTTCCGGATCAGATACTCGGTATCCTTCAAAACGAATCTTGGGATTGGGCTTACCCAATACTGCTCCTATCCTATTCGCCAATTCAATAATCGTCACCTCCTCATCCGTTGCTACATTATAAACCGTTCCGTCCAAAGCACTCTCAGTATTCATCAATTCCATCACCGCACGACAACTGTCAATATTGTGCAAAAATGTACGACGATTGGTTTTGGAATTCTCTAACAAGACAATCTCATCTTTCATAAGCAATTCGTTGAAGATATGCGGAATGATGTGCTTCGCGAACCGCTCATGATTACTATACACATTGGCAAAACGAATCGAGCATCCCTTAATCTTTCCCTTATCTACTGCATCTTTCATAAAGAACTCTGTCAGCAGTTTACCTACCGCATAACTTGTACGCTGACTATGTTCTGCGTGAGCGAGCAGTAAGTAATCATCCTCTTTCACGCCTCCTTTCTCATTCCACGATTGCATCGAATATACCTCGGAGGTGGAGCAGTTGATAAACGTCGAAATACCGCATCGAATCGCTTGCTCCAAGAATATCTTCATCGAAGCCACATTCGTTTGGAATGTATGCTCTATCTCATAGAAATGCTCGGTATGCACCACAGCTGCACAATTGACATACAGCACATCGTCGTACTCTGATTTATGTCGATTCACGTATTGCTCAACCTCAGCCATCTGCCCTGCATTATTCAAGTCATACTGTTTGAACTTAAAACTCGGATGGTCAATCACATCTTTGACCGAGTCCAACGAACTGGCAAAGAAATTATCGAATCCCAGCACCGTATGCCCTTGCGCTATCAACTGACGACACAACTCATTTCCTGTCATCCCGGTCACTCCGCTTATTACATATAAATTTTTCAAATTCCTTTATTCAATCGTTGTTTATAAAATGGATTTATCTCTTTTGGAAATAAGCTTTGTTCATAGGCTATGTCATAAGCCACACTTAACAACTGACATTCACCGGTCTCAGTATTCCATATTGCATATTGTGCTCGTGGGTTATAATTACGAGGTTGACCGACCGAACCTGGATTAATGAACACCGTTTTCTTCTTGTTGCGCAACTCAGAATTCTCATCGGCATAGAACACCTCATTATATTGAGGCACATGCGAGTGTCCATGCAACACATAGTCATATTTCTTATAGCACTCATCATGTTGTTCGGCATCTGTCATCTTCCCCCAATACACATCCTTCATATTTCCGTGAACGAGCAAAATTTTCTTGCCATCTATCTCCAATTCGGCATATCCCTCCTTTGTCATTTGTTCCATATATTGCTTCGAGTGTTCCGAAAGAATATTGCGCATATAGGTCAATGCATTTCGTCCTCTATCTGTTGCAAAATGCGGCAATTGAGCATCATCCACCAGTGCACACTCATGATTACCCCAGATATTACCCAATATCGTTTTATCCAACTGCTCCAATTGCAAAATGGTCTCGTTGGGACGCATACCGTAGTTGACAATATCACCTAACAGCACATAGGCATCCACCGGATGACTTTTCCGCATATCCTCCAACACACTATTCAGCGCATTTAAGTTCGCATGTATGTCCGATAAGATAGCTATCTTCATTCCTTCAAATTTTGCATAAATGCTTCTTTATTCTGTATCGGTGTAGTCGTCGGACGACCAAGATTCTCGCGGTTGCCTTTGCTGACATTAACATTGATGATGGATGTTCCTTCAATCACTGCATTATTTACGTGGTTCATCGCTAACATAAGTGATTCTTGCGAATCTACGGATATTACATCGGCATAACCCACTGCTCTGGCAATCGCCTCAATATCAATCTTCTGACCTACGGTCGGCTGTCCTCCTACCGAGTCATGCGATCCGTTGTTGAACACGATATGCACAAGGTTCTTCGGACAATAATCGCCGATAATTGCCATACCTCCCATGTGCATCAATAGTGCCCCATCTCCATCGAACACAAACACCCGGCGTTCTGGTTTCTGCAATGCGATACCCAATGCAATCTGACTGGCATGTCCCATCGAGCCAACAGTCAAAAAATCGTGCGCATGACCTTGTCCTTTCGCTTCGCGGTACTCAAACAACTCGCGGCTGATCATGCCGGTAGTTGACACCACAATATCATCCTCGCGCAGTTTATCTACAACAATCTTGATAGCTTCTTCACGTGACTGAGGTAGCGATGAAACGGTCTGCTGTTGCAGTAAATAGTCTTCGAATGTACCCTTTCGCACAATAAGTGCATAGACTCCATTCGTCTCACGAATCTGCGTCAGTGCTTGTGCCACCTGCTGATCCCAATCCGCATCCAACACGGCATATGGTATACTCATTGTTTCAAGCAACGAAAGCGTCACCTTGCCTTGCTTCTTGTGCTGCGGTTCATCATGCACACCAGGTTCGCCACGCCAACCAATTACCAGCAGCATCGGGATATGATACACTTCCTCATCCACCAGCGAAAGCAACGGATTGACGATGTTGCCTTCGCCGCTATTCTGCATGTACACGCACCCCACCTTACCCGTCGCCAAATGGTATCCGGCAGCCAGTCCCACTGCATTACCTTCGTTCGCTGTGATGATGTTCATCTCCCGCGATACGTTGTCCATGATGTACGCACACAGGTTCTTCAGCAACGAATCCGGCACACCGGCAAAGAAATCTACACCACCTTTCGCCAACGCGTCTATAAATGCTTTCGGCTGTATCATTGTTTCGTTCCGGGGATAAGGGATAGTATCTCTTTGATCGGCATGCAGTAGTCAGCACTGGCTTCCTTGCAACGTCCATGTTCGAGGATCGACTTCGCACAATTCACCATTGCCGGATAAGCGCTACGCAACATGTGGTTCGCATAGATAACAATGTTCACACCCCACTCTGCAAACTCATCTTCGGTGATATGATTGAACGTCGTCGGCACAACCACTATCGGTGTGTGACTGTCCTGCTCGCGGAAACGTTTGCAGAATTCATGGATATCCTCGCCGTCTTTGTTGCGTGAGTGAATCATGATGCCATCTGCTCCGGCTGCTACATACGCAAAAGCACGATCTAACGCATCCTTCACCGGCTTACCGGCAATCAGACTCTCCACGCGAGCAATAATCATAAAATCCCGCGTCACTTGTGCAGCTTTTCCTGCACATATCTTCTCACAGAATCCTTCGATTGTATCTTGTAACTGCACCACCTCTGTTCCAAAAAGCGAATTTTGTTTCAATCCCACTTTATCCTCTATAATAACAGCTGATATTCCCATTCGTTCCAAAGTCCTTACTGTAAATGGGAAATGTTCCACCTTGCCTCCTGTGTCGCCGTCGAAGATAACCGGCTTCGTCGTTACTTCCAGACTATCATTCAGATCATGCAATCTGGTCGTCAAGTCCACCGCTTCTATATCGGGTTTACCCTTGCTGGTCGAATCCGTCAAACTTGAAGCCCACATACCGTCAAACTCCCGTATGCATCCGTCTTGCTCCACTTTTGTGTTCTCAACAATCAGTCCCGTGAGTCCGCTATGACTCTCTAAGATACGTACAATCGGTTTTGCTGTAATCAACCGACGCAGTGATTTCATACGAGCCTCCGGTGTCGTACCTAATTTAGCAAACTCCTCCGCCAAACCGGAAGACGAGATACCCTTCGTATAAGGAATCTCAATCACTTCGCCACCTAGTTCTCTCATCACTTGGAACACCTCTTCACGAATGTACTTATCCGGTCCTTCTAACCAGTCATCGCCATGAATGATATAATCCGGTTTATACTTGCGGAGGTTCGACACGTAACTCCAATCATCCTGCGGCACCACATATGCCACTCCCGCAATATGCTCCACCACGTTCTTCCGCTGCTCGTACGTCAAATACGGCAATCGCTTATGTGTTGAAATCGCTTTATCCGTGAATAGACCTATCGTCAATACACCATACTTCGCTCCTTCGGTGATAATATTTATCAAACCCGGATGCATTATATCGGCAATCATGCCAAGATATACTGTTTTACTCATTCTTCTTTAATAATCCAACCTAACGCCTGTAACGCTAAACGCTTAACAAAAGCTCTCTATTACATATACTGAGTTCAATTCTTCACTTTATAGAAATTATCGCCTTGCACAATGAATATATAAATGAAAGCAAGATTCATTGTTTACCCTTCTTACCATTTCGCTCCGAAGCGTAATTGTATTTTTCGAAATAATCAGCAACTTACACCGTATCCATAAAACTTTTCTGCACCTTGTTGAAAATCAAGATACCAAGTGCTAAAACTAGAAGCATAAATCCAAAGCTATAGGCCAACCAACCCCATCCCACAAATTGCCCTGCGCCTAAAGCTCCGTGCTTGAAAGTCTCAATAATAGGTGTCACTGGGTTGAGACACATAACCGTAGTCAAATCTATGCCAAACTTTTCTTTCCCTGCCACTTGACTCAAGGGATAGACGATAGGCGTGGCGTACATCCACAACGACACAAAAAACGAAAACAGAATCTGCAAGTCACGGTACTTGGTCGTCATAGAAGAGATAATAATGCCAAAGCCTAGAGCTAGGCCTGCCAACATGACCACCAACAGCGGAAATAAAGCCAAATACCAGTTGGGACTTGGGGCTTGCCCGATGATGGCATAGTATATGTACACTACCACAAATAGGCCAATTTGAATGCCAAACCGTAACACGTTGCTGATAACGCTAGACAAAGGCATGATCAACCTCGGGAAATAGACCTTGCCAAAAATGCCAGCATTAGCGACAAAAGTACCCGATGTCTTCCCCAAACAATCTGCAAAATACTGCCACATGGCAACGCCGCCCAAATAGAACAAAGGCTGCGGGATACCGTCGGTGGGGATGCCTGCAATGCCACCAAATACCACCATGTACATGATAACCGTGAATGCCGGCTGGATAATCCACCATAGCGGACCAAGGATGGTCTGCTTATACTGAACAGTAATAGTCCTCTTCACAAACAGGGTCAAAAGGTCGCGATAATCCCAAATTTCCTTCAGATTCACCTCGAAAAGCTTATTTCGAGGCTTGATGACCGTAGTCCAGTTTTCGTTTTCTGTTACTGATTGTGCCATTTCAAATGATGATAAAACTATATAGCTTCGCTATTCTGAGTCCCACATAATAATATCAACTTTTTGATTCTTAGTTATTTGCAGGAATCAGCAAAAATATCAAATCCCCACGTAATTACACAATAATTGCATAGCATGGATTGAAATGCAAAAATAAACATTTTTACATTACAAAACCCTAAAAAAACTATTAAATTTTTTGGGTGATTATTTAGACCGTTTCCCCCTGAACAGAATATTGGCAACAACTTTCCAGAAATACTTCCAATCCGTGCGGAAAGGATGCTCCAGATAGGCTTCCAAATAGCGGCGTTCACTCTCTTGAATTTCGTCCAACGTCTCAGGCATGTCGACATAAAATGGAGGCAATAAGCCCGGTTTGGTCTTGATACGAAGCTGCTGAAGCTCAGTTGTATACAAATCAAAATACTGTTGACTCAAAGGCCTGACACCGACCAGCTTCATCTGACCTTTAAAAACATTTATGAACATAGGCAACTCATCAAGCCAAGTCTTACGCAAAAGGCGGCCCCACTCTGTGACACGATAATCGTCGTTGAACTTGCCACCCACGTCAAGATTGTTATTCTCGTAGATATAGGTCTGCAAGTACTCCGAATAAGCATACATCGTACGGAACTTGAATACGTTGAACTTCTTGCCGTCTTTCCCTATCCTTCGCAGCCTGATGAACATCCCGTATGTATGCTGTTCCATACTAGGTTGACGTTTCTTCTGTGCAATCACGCAATAACGGTCGTGAATATATTGCTCGCTGACCACCTCAAAACCGCAGTAATACAGCCTGCCTAACACTTCGGGACGCGGGAACACTTTTTTCACTTTTTTCGTGCAGAAATAGTAAAAACGGCGTGTCAGCCCTAGTTTGGGGCAGACCCTATGCCACAGAAAATCAAAGAAATAAACAATGTAGGCGATTATTTTCGGATAACGACTGAAAATCTGTGCACGGCGTTTTTGGGAAGTATCAAAAGCACACAGAAAATAGCCGTCTTGTTTCAGTTTGGCATTGGCACTACGCAAGTATCGGTTGAGGTAGCGGATGGCGTTCAGATGGTCCTGCGCAAACAGCACCTCGGCCTCGCCATCAGGTACAGCCCACGACTTTTCAGCATAGTCGTTAAGCCATTTGGAACGCTCGGGGCCACGGGGTGTTTCGGCCACTTCAATGAGTTCACGGAGCTGCTCAGGTGCATTGTCGAAATCAAATCTCGGGGCATGCTGGGTCTCAGCTACGGCGAGGTATTCCATTACCTCGTCGTAGTTGTCACGAGCTATTATATCGTTAAAGAAAGACCGAACTCCCATGTCGTTATGCTTTATTTCTGGCAATACTCGCGAACAGCCTCGCAAATCATGCGCTGATCAGCCTCGGAGAGGTAAGGATGGATGGGCAACGAAATCACCGTGTCGGCCAACTGATCGGCGACAGGACAATGGTTACTATTGATATCCAAGTAGTTGAATGCCGTCTGACGATGCATCGGGATGGGATAATAGATAGCCGTAGGAATATCCAAGGCTTTCAAGGCAGCCTGCAAGCCAGCCCTGACCTCTTTATTCTTCACTTGCAAGGTATATTGTGCCCAACTGGAATAATAACCTTCAGGGACTATTGGCGTTTTCACAACATCTTTCAGTTTCTCTGTGTAAGATGCCGCCACCTTATTGACATCAGCCAACTCATAGTCCTTGAAAGCCTTCAACTTGACCAACAGAATGGCCGCTTGGATGCTATCCATACGAGAATTCATACCGATCCGGATGTTGTCGTAACGGTCATTACCCTTACCGTGGATGTGGTAAGAGTCGACGAGAGCTGCCCATTCATCGTTGTCAGTAAACACAGCTCCGCCATCCCCGTAGCAGCCCACGGGTTTGGCGGGGAAAAACGAGGTGGTGGAAATGTCGCCGAAAGTGCAGGCTTTCTTGTCACCAATACGACCACCAAAACCTTGGGCACCATCTTCAAGAACATAAAGACCATACTTGTCAGCCAATCCACGGATAGCCTTGAAGTCCGCGGGCAAGCCGAACAAGTCGACAGCAATAATGACGCGAGGCGTGAGTTGACCAGCCTTCAGAGTCTGTTCGATTTTGCGCTCCAAGTCGTTGACATCCATGTTGAAAGTATCCTTGTCGACATCGACGAAGACAGGCGTCGCACCTTGCATGGCAATGACCTCAGCCGAAGCGAAAAAGGTAAAACTAGGAACGAAGACGGCATCTCCGGGCTTCACACCCCATGCCTTTAAAGCGAGCAAGAGAGCATCCGTGCCACTATTGCAAGCGATGCAGTGCTTCATACCGACATAATCGGCAAAAGCGGTCTCCATTTCCTTGATTTTCGGTCCCATGACGTAGGCAGAAAAGGCGACCACATCCAGGATGGCCTTGTCCATTTCGGCCTTCAAGGTGTTATATTGTGTTTTTAAATCTCTGAATTGCATATTTTATCTATTGATTGGTCTGGTAGAGACGCAATGCATTGCGTCTCTACAATGATTCCAAATTTCCGTTGTTTTCCTTGTATTTCCTTCCACATTCGCATTGCAGCGTATGGTCAAGACGCTTGCCGCATTCGCACACCCAACCGATTTGTCGGGCAGGCACGCCAGCCATCAGGGCGTAGGGTTTGACGTCCTTGGTTACCACGGCACCAGCGGCAATGAGGGCGCTTTTGCCCACCGTATGGCCGCAAACCACCGTGCAGTTGGCTCCCAACGAGGCACCCTCGCAGATGCGGGTCTTGGCATACACACCATGCACGGGAAAATGGGCGCGCGGCGTGATCACATTGGTGAACACGCAACTCGGCCCACAAAACACATCATCCTCAATATCAACACCTTCGTAAATGGAAACATTATTCTGCACGCGGACATTGTTGCCGATATGGACATTATTACCCACATTCACATTTTGCCCGAAAGAGCAATTCTCGCCGATGACAGCACCTTTCTGTATGTGGCAAAAATGCCAGATTTTGGTCCCTTTGCCAATGCTCACATTGTCGTCGATGTAGCTGCTTTCATGTACGTAATAGTCGTTCATTTATTCTTCCTTTTTTTATCAGAATCGGTGCTTCGACCCTTTGACATGCTCAGGGTTCAGTAACCGATCAAATTATTCCCACCCTGAGGCCAGCACATCGGCAATGTGAATTACCTTGATAGGCAATCCCTCTTTCTCAATATAGGTGCGTTGGTGCATGAGGCAGGTCATGTCTGTGGAGACGATGTACTCCGCGCCCGTGTTCATGGCGTTCTTCACTTTGTGTGCCGCCATGCCCGAGGCCAAAGTCTCGTGGTTCACCTCCAAGGAGAAATCTGCACCACAGCAGAGGTCAGTCTGCTTCATCTCCACCAGTTCAAGTCCCTTCACCTTGGAAAGCAGTTGCCGTGCTTCCTTGCCAAGACCCATGCCACGCAAAGCACTGCAACTGTCGTGGAAGGTTACCTTGTAAGGAAACTCCGCACCGAAGTCGTCAAATTTGACTTTATTGACCAGAAAATCGGTCAGCTCATAGACATTATCCACCATTCGCTTGAAATTCAAATGGTTTGCAGTATTGAAGAAGAGTTCAGGATAGCGTTTTTTGATATAATGCACACATGAAGCTGAGGGTGACACCACAGGACCGTTATATGAGAAGTCGTTGAGGAACTTGTCACCCAATTCTTTGGCATCCTCCAAGAAGCCTGCATTGTAGGCAAAACGCCCACAGCAGGTCTGCTCGGGGTTGTACTCCACCTCTACACCCGTGCGCTCCAATATCTTCATGGTATTGGCGGCCACTCTCGGGAAGAACTGGTCGATGAGGCAAGGGACAAAAAGTTCAACTTTCATATCACTAATGCGCAAAATATCCTACAAAAGTACGGAATTTTTTTAAAACAAGGCCAATTATTCTAAAAATGCGGTTATTTTCACCACATAATAGGCAAAAATGATACATCTTTCCAAAAGCCAGGATAGGATTTCACAACCACCTCTGGACAATCGAAAGAGGCCGAGCCATAGAGCATTGCGAGTGGTGTCAATGCCATAACGACACGATGGTCGTTGTGGGCGCAAAATTGCAAGGGAACATTTCCCAATTTGGCCAGTTCCATGCGCATCGCTTCAACACGGTCGGATTCTTTCAGGTGAAGGTTGGCAATACCAGTAAATTCCGCCTCGAAATGTAGTCCAGCGCAGGTGGCTACCATAGTCGGATAGAGGTCGGGGCAATTTGCGAAGTCAAAAGAAAGAATCTTTTTTTCAAAGGGCATTTTGGTCAAAACGACACCATCGTCAGCGGCAGTGGTGCAAACGCCGAATGACTTCATCCATTCGGCGATGATTGAGTCACCTTGAAGGTTCGCGGTCCTAGAACCTGTCGAAAGGCCTCGCAACTTGATCTCACATTCCTCGCTGAAGGCCACCATCTCATACCAATAGGAAGCCGCTGTCCAATCGGGCTCCACTGTAAACAGCTGTTTCTTGTAAGGTTGAGGCTTTACGACAACCCTTCTACCCTGCTTTTCAGCCCGTGCCGAAAAATGGCGCATCATATTGAGGGTCATATCGAGGTAGGGTAAAGAATTGGCATTACCGAGCAGCTCAAGTTCAAGACCTTGTGGAAACATCGGAGCTGCCAATAACAAGGATGAGGCAAACTGGCTGCTTTGGCTCATGTCCATGCTGACTTTACCTCCTTGAAGGGCTTTGCCGTAGATTTGCAGGGGAAGGAAACCTTGTTTTTCAACATACTGAATATCAGTACCTAACGTCAGCAAGGCATCCACCAAAGGTTTGATGGGACGTTGTTTCATACGTTCCGTGCCTGTCAAGAGCCAATAGCCTTCATGGCAAGCCAGACAGGTTGTCATAAAACGGGCCGCAGTGCCACAGTCAGCGATGTCGATGATTTGAGGTAGGCCTTTTATAGATTCCCGCCGACGCTCAATGCCACGCTGGAATGACACAAAAGGCAAACTATCCAATGCTTTTCTCAGTACTTTGGTATCATTTGAATCGGAAAGATTTTGGAAATCAGGAGCGAAGCCACCATACGCCGCAATCATCAGGGCACGGTTGCTTTCGCTCTTACTGGCGGGCAGTTGGATGTCGCATTTCAGTTTCATCGATGCGACACCTTGTTTATAATATAAGCCAATGCACTCCTCACCTCTTCAGTATCAACTTCCACATCCCACACAGGATTTCCAACCGCCTCCAATAATACAAATTGCGGTTGCTCGCCTTTGTTTTTCTTGTCGAGGGCGAGATAAGAAAAAATGGGTTCCTTGTCAGCTTCGGTCAAGTTCATTTCCGCTTCTGAAAGCAGTATAGGAAGCTGTTTCTCATAGTTATTCAGCACTTTTTTTTCCAGGCCACATTGTTTCACGGAGAGCCAAAGCGCCGCCGCCATACCCATTGCCACGGCCTCGCCATGCAACAAGGGATGGCTCGTGGTTAGGCAGTGGCTTTCGATAGCGTGGCCTATCGTGTGGCCGAAATTCAAAACCTTGCGTAGACCTTTCTCAGTTGGGTCATGCGCCACAATCCCGCGCTTGATTTCGCCACAACGAAGGATGAAATCCTGATAATTCTCCAAGTTGGTGTTCAACAAGTTGGCATCGGAAATAAAACCGTATTTCAGCATCTCTGCCAAACCAGAAAGGAGTTCCCTTCTGGGCAAGGTAGACAAAAACACCGGGTCAATGATGACCTCCTCCGCCTCAGCGAAAGTACCGATTTGATTCTTGCCGCCACCAAAATCTATGCCTGTCTTCCCACCTATCGCTGCATCCACCATAGCAAGAAGTGTAGTTGGAATGTTGATAAACTTGATGCCGCGTTTGTAGGTCGAGGCTGCGAAACCGCCCAAGTCAGTAATCACACCACCACCAAGGTTGACTAACAAGGCGTTACGGTCGGCACAATGTTTCATTAGGGTTTTCCATATGCGTTGGACGGTTTGTAGGTTTTTATGTTGCTCGCCCGACTTGATGACGATTTCGATGGCGTTTTTGCAGTTCAGCCAATATTCTGTTTCTGGCAGCCAAAAGGGAGCCACGTTTTCATCGGTGAGGATGAAGACTCTTGAGGCTGTAGAAATGTTATTTTTCAGTTTTTCGCTCATGCCCCAACCAGTTCACAATAAACCTCCCGTTCGTCATCCGTTTCACCATGCTGAATCTCCACTCGAATGTACTTTTCGGGCAAAAGCGGTTCAATCATCTCAGGCCACTCGATGAGGCAGAGGTTACCGCTGTCGAAATAGTTCTCGAAACCGATGTCGTAGGCTTCTTCCAGTTTCTTAATACGATAGAAATCAAAATGATAGACCGACTCTCCTTCCTCAGTAATATACTCATTGACGATGGCGAAAGTCGGACTATTCACCTCATCAGTGACACCCATTTTGTGGCACAGATTTTTAATTAAAGTCGTCTTGCCTGCGCCCATCGCTCCGTAAAAAGCGATAATATCAGCCTCATCGCGCATGGAAAACAGATAATCAGAGACTTCTGACAATTGCTCAACACTATTAATATGGAATTCTTTTTTCATTATTTCGCTGTCAAATGAATCACAGGGATCAGCATTTCGCTCAACGAGATGCCACCGTGTTGGAAGGTGTTACGGTAATAGCTGACGTAATAATTGTAGTTGTTCGGGTAGGCGAAGAAGTCGCTCTCGCCGGCGAAGACGTAGGTCGTGCTAAGGTTGACTTTCGGCAGGAAAATCTTCTCGGGGTCTTTCACCTCGAAGACTTCTTTCGGGTTGTATTTCAGGTTCTTGCCGTACTTGTAGCGCAGGTTGGTGTTCACCTCGCGGTCGCCAAGGATGCGGACGGGTTTTTCGACGTAGGTGGAACCGTGGTCGGTGGTGATGATCATGTCGCAGCCCTTCTCGGCGATGAAGCGCATCATGTCGAAGAGGCTGGAATGCTCAAACCAGGAGTACATCAGCGATCGGTAAGCCTCTTCGTCATCAGCCAATTCTCGAATGATTTCCATCTCAGTGCGGGCATGCGAGAGCATATCCACAAAGTTGTAAACGATGACATTCAACTTGTTCTGCATCAGGTTGACCATCTGCTCATAGAGTTTTTTGCCCGCCTGCAGATTCAACACCTTATTATAGGAGTACTTAATGTTTTTACCGAAGCGCTTCAGTTGCTCGCCAAGCAGTTCGCCTTCAAACTGGTTTTTCGTGCCTTCATCCTCCTCGTCGACCCACCATTTCGGGTAGCGGCGACGGATTTCGAGGGGCATCAGTCCGGCGAAAAGGGCGTTGCGGGCATATTGCGTAGTGGTGGGCAGGATGCTGTAATAAATGTCGTCGGCCTCCACGCGGAAATGGTTCTCAATGAGCGGTTGGATGGCTTTCCATTGGTCGTAGCGCAGGTTATCGATGACGATGAGGAACAGCGGCTTGTCGTTGTCGTCAAGGTGAGGTATCACTTTATCGCGCACCACAGTATGCGACATCACAGGTTTCTCAGACTTGCCTTGAATCCAGTCCACATAATTGCGTTCGATGTAACGTGTGAACTGCGTGTTGGCTTCCTGTTTCTGGTCGGCAAGAATACCCTTGATGCCTTCGTCTGCCGACTTTTGCAGCTCTAACTCCCAGCGTACGAGGTTCTTATAAAGGTCAACCCACTCGACAAAGTTAAGGTTGTTATTGAGGTCCATGCTGATTTTACGGAACTCCTGCTGATAGCCCATCGTCGACTTCTCATCGCGGAGTTTCTTGTTCTCAAGATTGCGTTTCAGCGAAAGCAGGATTTGGTTCGGGTTGACGGGCTTGATGAGGTAATCCGCTATGTTAGAGCCGATGGCATCCTCCATGATACGTTCCTCCTCACTCTTTGTGATCATCACCACGGGAAGGTTGGGATACTCTCGTTTGATGACTTCGAGGGCTTCNNACGATGTCGAAATGGCGTTGGCGCACAAGGTCGATGGCATCGGAGCCGTTGTTGGCCGTCACTACCTCGTAGCCTTTCTGTTCCAAAAACATGATATGGGGCTTCAGGAGATCAATCTCGTCGTCGGCCCAAAGGATGGTGGTTCTGTCCATAATTTGATAATTTGTAAGGAAAACGGAAAAACGGGGCGTTTATTTTAAGTAGATGAGCAAATTTAGTTTGCATATTGGACTCGGGACTACGAGACACGAGACAATTGGTTTTGTCCCGTGTCCCCAAGTCCCGCGTCAAAAATCATATAGCTTAATGTTGAACAGTTACTTAAATGACTGCAAAGACAAATTCAACNNTTGTTTATCTTTGCAGTAGCAAAACAAAGCAGCGAATGAGCTATATTAATCCTTGTAACTATCTGTGTTTGTGAAAAATAAATAGCGTAGATAGACTTGTAGGCTCTATTCGGAACAATAACATATTCACAATCAATATATTAAATGCCTCAAAACCATAGCAAGCCTATAGCAACGCTATACCAAGCCTATAGGTACTCCGAGGTAACTCCGAGGTAACACTGTGATTCCTCTCAGTTTCCTCCCGGTTTCCTCCCAGATCCATGTCCCGCGTCAAAAATCATGTAGCTTAATTTTGAACAGTTACTTAGGTTCTGATGGTATTATTGCAAGTCCGTGGCGGCGTATTGGCCCATCATTCAGCGTGAAAGATTTGTTGCCCTCAACAAGCAAAATGGCGGTAATGGTGTCGGTAATGAAACGCACCGTTGAAAGGGAACTTGCCGTTTTGCGACAGAAAGGTTTAATTGTCCGAGAAGGTGGTCCAAGAGCAGGCCGATGGATAGTGAAGTGATAAGGTATCGTAATCTCCCAATATGAGTGCAAGAAACATTTTTTCCTTCTATCGTTCTCCATTCCAATATTTTTTCGTTTCTTTGCCCTGTCAAACACAGAAAATGTTTGGCAGACATAATGGAAAGACGTTGAACTGACGTTTTATCTGCGGCATACTGAACTTCGCAACTTCAACACCGCCACACGATAAAGCAATAGTTGACGTCCATAATATCTGTATATACGGTTATTGTATATTATAGATAGCGTGGGCTTCAGTATTGCTTATCCTTGGCGGTGAGGCAATGCGAAGGCCTAGTATGCAGGATAGGCAAAGTTTTGACTCCCGCGCTTTTTCTTTATGTTATGTGTTTTAATGATGGTTTAAATCAGTTGGTGAAGGAGTCGGCCAACAAAAGGAAATGAAATCACATTAAAACTAATCAATATGCAGAAATTCATGAGGGCAATAGCAGCCATAATGCTAACGGTGGCGGTAGTCATTGCCGCAGGGTGCAACAAACAAGAAAACAACAACGTGAAGGTGACTACCCATGCGCCGCAAGACATCACGGCGACTACGGCCACCATTAGTGGTGAGGTAGATGTGGTGACAAGTGGCATCTCCATAACGGAGAAGGGCGTTTGCTGGGGTACATCGAAGAACCCCACAGTGAGCGACAACCACATGGCCAGCAATGGTCGTGGTGTGAATGTGACGTGCACGATAACAGGCTTGGAACCGAGCACCAATTACCATGTTCGGGTGTATGCCACGGATGGAACCGAGTTCTATTATGGCACAGACCAAGGTTTCACCACGCTTGAGAGTGGAGGAGGCGGTAACGACGGAGCATTGAACGGTGTGTTTTCAATTAGTGCTACAGAACGAGTTCATTTCTCTCAAGGCAATTTGCAATATCAAGCCTCGACTAACACATGGCGTTTCGCTGACAATCAGTATGATTACATGGCTCGTAACAACCTTAATATTTCGGCGACTAATAGCGGCTGGATTGATCTCTTTGGCTGGGGTACAAGTGGTTGGAATAATGGTAATGATTATTACCAGCCCTATGATTTTGAGTATGTTCCATACCATGACGGTGGTTCAGAAATAGGGTGCGGATATGGCCCAACAGATGGGACAGATTATACTTATGACTTGACAGGAGCGTATGCCAATGCCGATTGGGGCGTTTATAATTCCATTTCCAATGGTGGCAATCAAGCCGGAATATGGCGTACTTTGACCTATGAGGAATGGCTATATGTTTTTTTGGGGCGAAACACGGCCTCGGGCATTACTTTTGTCAAAGCAGAAGTGGCGGGTGTGAATGGGGTCATACTTCTTCCAGATGATTGGACACGAAATGTTTACGTTTTGTATAGTGGTTCTAGCTATGAAACTAATGTGATAAGCATGGATGCGTGGGAAAATATTTTGGAGGCGCATGGTGCAGTTTTCCTTCCAGCCGCTGGCAATCGTGATGGAACTTCGGTCAGTTATGCGGGCAGTTACGGCTATTACTGGTCGGCTTCGCATCACGTTAAACCCTCTGCGTGGCAAGTGAATTTCACAGATTCGTTCATAGATTTTTCGAACAACTACGACATCAGACGTTACTACGGTCACTCTGTGCGTCTTGTTTGCCCTGCCAATTAATTGTTTTTCCAGTGCGGCATAAGTCATCCTCTCGTTTCAATTGTAAGATTGGGATGGGAGGGTGCCTTTTTTGTGTACTTATAACTTGTGGTGAAATGGTTGTTTCTAAAATGGAAATAACCACTCAAAACAGCGCAGTATCCATTTTGGAAATAGTTGTATTGAAGTTACTGAGAAATCCACGGCAACTTCATATCTTGTGTAGACTTCGCTTTGAATACGTTACAAATGTTCAATATATTAAACATATTTTACATAAAGCTGTTCAGTATATAAAATATTTTTTCTTTTATTGGTTAATTTATCATATAAATGTTCAGTACGCAAAACAAATTTCCATTTGAAATGTTTTGTATATTGAACATTTTGCTTATTTTTGCAGGCAGAAACTTAACAACTTTTGAAAAATGGAAACATTAGTAAGAAGGCACCTCAACAGGATGCAGACCGTGAACCTCGATTTTGTCAGGAATATCATGGATGAAATCGACTGGAACGAGCGGCTTCTGATGATCAAAGGCCAGAAGGGCGTCGGTAAGACAACACTCATGACACAACGCATTATGCAAGTGTTTGGCCCGACCAACACCACAGATGTGCTTTATGTGAGCCTTGATAACATCTATTTTGGCACCCATCATCTGCTGGATTTCATTGAGCAGTTCCATGCACAAGGAGGAAAATACCTGTTTCTGGACGAAGTGCATAA
>LXOW01388426.1_pt1 | contig 41393 bp, 22 predicted proteins | sample 1368591 | NCBI WGS metagenome assembly LXOW01 (sample SAMN04884650, study PRJNA319009) | bovine gut metagenome | isolation source: Cow rumen | host: Bos taurus | place: Italy: Legnaro (PD) | collected 2014-07-09
TATGAATCATAAATTATATTCTACTCTAAATGATTCCCCAATACCTATCAATTCACAATCTATAAACACTAAACTCTAATCACTAAACATTAAACACTAAACACTAAACTGTCAACTATCAATTATCAACTGTCAATTATTAATTGTTAACTGTTAACTGAAAATGTATTACGTAAGAAAAACCTTAGAAATCTCCTCTTGCCACCAGCTATATCTGGATTATGAGAGCAAATGTGAAAATCTGCATGGACATAATTGGAAAGTCAATGTGTATTGCCGTGCCAAAGAGTTGGACAGCAACGGGATGGTATGCGATTTTACGGAGATTAAACGATTGATTCACGGAAGGATAGACCATAAAAACCTGAACGATGTGTTGGATTTCAATCCCACCGCCGAGAATCTGGCCAAGTGGATTGTTGATACCGTACCGAACTGCTACCGTGCCGATGTGTGGGAATCGCGAGACAATAAGGCCTCTTATATCAAGGATGATGCGGAGCAGAAATTTGAATAATTGTTTGATTGAAAAAAGAATTGTGTCTAATTGTAGCAGAGGGCAATAGATTGATGAACACTTATAAAATCAATGAGATTTTCCACTCCTTGCAGGGAGAAGGGTTTCACAGCGGAACCTCTGCGGTGTTTGTGCGCTTCAGTGGATGCAATCTGCGTTGCGAGTTCTGCGACACACAGCATCAGCAGGGAACAATGATGTCACTTCAAGATATTGTGAATGAGGTAAATAAATATTCTGATGCGCCGCTGCTGGTCTTGACTGGCGGTGAACCATCGTTATTCATTGATGAGGAGTTTGTCGCTGCGCTGAAAACTGCTACGGGAAAGCTGATAACGATAGAGACCAACGGGACCCGTGAGTTGCCACAAAACATCGACTGGGTAACACTTTCGCCGAAGTCTGCTTTTGCAGGTGGCGAGGCCGAGCCCTGTGTGCTGACCCGTTGCGATGAGTTGAAAGTGGTGTATCTGGGGCAGGATTTGTCGCAATATGACATGATTGAGGCCGATTATCGCTTCCTGCAACCGTGTTACAGCACCGATGCGACACTGCGCCAGCAGCAGATGCAGGCGTGTGTCGAAGCCGTGTTGTCCCATCCCCAATGGCGCCTGTCGTTACAGATACATCGTTATTTAGGGATACGATAAATTTGAAAAAAAACATATAAATGATATGTAAAATAAAAATTTTTTGTATTTTTGCAATCTAAAAAATAATAAAAATATGGAAGATTTTGTTTTTACTGAAAATATGGATACGGCAACAATGCCAAGAAAAAAGAAAGTGAAATCAAGGAAAAAAGAGCCCTTGAAAAAAGATGTCATTCCTGAAGGGTATATGTCTCTACAACAGTTTGAAAAAGAATTGGTTGATGCTGTTGTTGAGAGATTATGTTAGAACGTCAAGTCATTCTGCCGTTATCGGTTAGGGGTTGTCTCAATGAGATTGCGGGCTATATTATTGAGCTCAGTACTATCGAACATGCAATACGCTATGTTCATGAGTTGGTTGCTGAGATCAATGACTTGTCTTATCTCGCGGATAGTCTGCCGGCCTCCACTTCGCCATTTGTCCTCCAATATCACGAGAATGCTAAACGTCACAATGTAAAACAGGGGGTATGGTGCGTGATTTTTCATATTGAAGGGGCTTTCGTGATAGTTGATAGATTATTGCCTGCAAAAATGGTGTTATAAAGTATTAGCACATTATTTTTTTTTGTATCTTTGCAAGAATTTAAATGATGATTTTTTTTATCATCATGGCATAGTAGAACTCTTTATAACAGATATTTATGGATAATTTTATCGTTTCAGCCCGTAAGTACCGACCGACGACTTTTAACTCCGTGGTGGGTCAGGAGCATATCACCTCCACTCTGAAGAATGCCATCAAGACCGGCCAGATCGCGCAGTCGTTCCTGTTCTGCGGTCCTCGTGGGGTGGGTAAGACCACCTGTGCCCGTATCTTCGCCAAGGCACTGAACTGCCAGCACTTGACCGTCGATTTTGAGCCTTGCAACGAGTGTGACTCCTGCCGGGCTTACAACGAGTCGGCCTCTTTCAATGTGTACGAGCTTGATGCCGCCTCCAACAACTCGGTGGACGATATCCGCTCGCTGGTGGAGCAGGTGCGTATCGCTCCGCAAGGCGCCAAGTACAAGGTGTATGTCATCGATGAGGTCCACATGCTCTCGTCAGCGGCTTTCAACGCCTTCCTGAAGACCTTGGAGGAACCGCCTGCCTATGCCAAGTTCATTTTGGCTACGACCGAAAAGCATAAGATTATCCCGACCATCCTGTCACGATGCCAAGTGTATGATTTCAAGCGTATTAACGATAATGACATCATCAAACACCTGCAGTATGTGGCGAAGAGCGAGAATGTGGAAGCCGAAGAGGAAGCTCTTCGTGTGATTGCCGCCAAGGCCGATGGTGCCTTGCGTGACGCCCTGTCCATCTTCGACCAGATTGTCAGCTTCTCAGGTGGTAATATTACTTATAAGCAGACCATCGAGAACCTGAACGTGCTGGATGTCAACAATTACTTCAAGATGGTGAACCATCTGTTCAGCGATGAGGTGTCGTCGGCATTGCTGCTGTTCGATGAGATTCTGTCCAACGGCTTTGAGGCTCAGCATTTTATCGCCGGTATGGCCAAGCATTTCAGAAATCTGCTGGTGGCTCAGAATCCGTCCACCGTTCGCTTGATGGAAGCTTCCGACAGCATCAAACAGCAGTACTCCATGCAGGCTCAGAATATAGACAAAGCCCTGCTGTTGAGAGCGTTGGACTTGACTAATGAGTGTGATTTCAATTTCAAAAGCTCCAATAACAAACGACTATCGGTAGAGTTGTGCCTGATGAAAATCAACGCCAACTACGTTTTCATGAAAAACAAGGCCTCGGCGGCTAAAGTCAGGCAATCACGGGAGTGATTCATCCGAGCAAAGCGCGGCGCCAGGTGTTCCAGGAACATTCTCAACCGCACCCCGACAGTCACGGCAGGCCTTTGTGCCCCCAGTCACTGTCCCCGTCAAAAAGACCCCGAAAATCAGCGATGTGCTGCAGGATCCGGTGGTGGTGCCTTCCGCACCTCAGTCGGTGGTGACAGAACAGCCTCCGGTGAGCACGGAATCCGCTGCTTCACAGCTTAGTCAGGCCAGTGCCGAGCCGCAGGAGAGAACGGGAGAAGCTTCTTCTGAAGCCTCTGTAGCTGAAGTTGAACAGGAAACTATGGGAGTTTCAGAAAATTCGGAAAAGTTCACCAGCACAGAAGCAGCGGACACCTCGGCGGAAACCGAAGCGTCTCCAAGCCTTTCCTCATCGGACGAGAGGTTTGTGAATGCGTGGAACACGATGTTCGAGTTGCTGTTCCGTGAAATTGCCACCATCTACTATCCTTTGAAAGGGGTGGTGCCTTCCATAGAGAACAATATCATCCATGTGAAGGTGAAGAATGAGATGATGAAGGACAACTTCGAGTCCCGTATTCGTCTGGCATTGGAATACTTGCGCAATAATTTCGACCAGCGTGTAGATGACATTCAGGTGGAGGTTGAGGTGAATCCGGCGCAGACATCCAAACTGATTTACGACACCCAGGATAAGATGAACGATCTGAACAAGGAAAATCCTGAATTGCCGGAGTTTTTGAAGATTCTGAATTTGTCAGCCAAAGATATGTAACCAATTTAAATGCTTATGAAAAAGATATTTACCCTTTTAGTCCTTTTGGTTCCCTGCCTGCTTTTTGCGCAGATTAACGCCGTAAATGGAATATATCTGAACAAGGCGGTGCCGGATGGCCGTGTGGACAGTGTTTACCAAGGTATAGACTTGCCGCAGGCATTCAAAGGCGAGGATGTCATCATCGGGGTCACCGACTGGGGCTTCGACTATACGCATCCTGTGTTTTATGATTCAGAACGTCAGCATTACCGTATCCTCAGGGCATGGGACCAGTATCGCAATGCAGGACCCGCTCCGGATGGTTTTGACTATGGTACAGAGCTGGTGGGACAAGAGGCTTTGTTAGCTGCCCAAAGTGACACGTTCAATGTGTACGAGTATGGCTACCATGGCACGCATGTGGCCAGTATCGCTGCCGGTTCCGGTACGGGAACAGCTTTACGCGGAGTGGCACCTGAGGCGGATATTATTTTATGCACTTTCCTCGTCAGCGAACAAGCTGTTATCGATGCTTTCCACTGGATGTACCAGGTGGCGCAACAGGAGCAGAAACGACTGGTTATCAATATGAGCTGGGGCTTATATTATATGGGCTTTATGGATGGGACAGGACCCATTGCCGAAGTGATGCAGGAACTGACTGATGAGGGTGTTGTTTTTGTGAGCAGCGCTGGCAATGACGGAGATGTGAAATTCCACTTGCATCAGGATTTTGATGCCATTACGGATACCTTGAAGTCCATTATCGGTTTTTCCGATTCTTATGGTAACGATCAGTATCGTTATGGACAATGCATTACCATGACCAGCTCTCCGTACACCACTTTCAGCTACGCTATAGCAGTTACTGACGAGAGTGGCAACATTATAGGCATGACTCCTTTTTATGATACCGAAAGCGGAGATTTTACTTTGGACACTATTGCCTATGTGGTGGGGTATCCTGTTGAATACAAGATTGAAAATGTGTCTTCCACCGTTCCGAATGCCCGTCCTCATGTGAATATGCGTGTGAAGAAATCCATATATGGAGGGATTATGTATGCGCTGATAGTTGCCGCTGAAGAAGGTGATTTCCATGCATGGAATGTGATAGATCTGACCAATGGTGTGGGCAACTGGGGTGGCGTGTTCACTTCCGCTGGAACAGGCTGGACTGCAGGCGACAAGGAATACGGTATAGGAGCTCCGGCCAATGTGCCTTGTGCTATTTCCGTGGCGGCTCATCAGGCCAGACAAAAGAACAATACAACAGGTGAGTTCACAGGTAGTGGCAGTATCGCCAACTTTTCCAGCTATGGCCCCGTGATTGATAATCCGGATAAACCGGATGTTTCCGCTCCTGGTGTAAATGTGATGGCTGCCTTGTCAAGCTATACTTCATCTACTGAGCATACTCCGACCAATACCATTAATTTCAATGGCAGAACTTACGGCTTCTGCCAGCTGTCGGGAACTTCCATGTCGTCACCTTTTGTGGCAGGCGTGGCCGCTCTCGTGCTTGAAGCCAATCCCTATCTGACACCGGAACAGGTGAAGAGCATTCTCAAAGAGACCGCTTATCAGGACGAATTTACGGAGGAAGGCACGGAGATTCGCTTCGGTGCCGGCAAGGTGGATGCCTATCAGGCGGTTTTGAGAGCCCTGAATTATACTGGTGTGGCGCAGCATAGCGTGAGCGACAGTCGCTGCCGTGTGTATCCGAATCCGGTTTCTTCCTCCGCTTACGTGGTGATAGAGAGCGATGCCAGCAATCTGGAAGCCATGTTGTATGACATGTCGGGCCGTCAGTTGATGAGCAAGACCATGACTTCCGGTGTGAATAAGCTCGACATGCAGGTTTACGCCCCGGGTTGTTATTTCATCAAAATCAATGACGGTAAAAACATTATCACCAAAAAGATAATAAAACAATAAAATGTATGGCTGTCATATCATGGCAGCCGCACAACATAAATTATCGCAATATGTGCTGTCATATCATGGCAGCCGCAAAAATCATCCAAAACACACATTATCTCATGCAGACCCCTTATATCCCGAATCCGGAACTCGAAAACAAGATGATTGTTAGAAAATACCGTGAATTGCTCAGCTATATGTATGACAAGACCACGGTGGATCAGCGCAAACTTATCCGCAAAGCGTTTGCCCTGGCGGTGCACGCTCACAAGGACATGCGCCGCAGGAGCGGTGAACCGTATATCTATCACCCGATTGCCGTGGCGAAGATTGTCACCCAGGAGATTAACCTGGGTACGACCTCTTTGGTCTGCGCTTTGCTGCACGATGTGGTGGAGGATACTGATTACACGCTGGATGACATACGGGAGATTTTCGGGGACAAGGTGGCCAGGATTATCGATGGGTTGACCAAAATCGAGGATTTGGTCATCGACAGCAATGTGTCCATCCAGGCGGAGAATTTCAGGAAGATCTTCCTGTCTATGTCGGAGGATGTGCGTGTGATTCTGATCAAACTGGCTGACCGACTGCACAATATGCGCACTTTGGGCTCCATGCCGCCGGAGAAACAGTGGAAAATCGCCTCCGAGACCCAGTATTTCTATGTGCCTATAGCTCACCGTCTGGGCCTTTATGCCATCAAGAGCGAGCTGGAGGATTTTTCCATGCAATATACCGACCCTGTTACCTATCGTTTCATCGCCAACAAGCTGAAACATACCGAGGCCGACCGTCAGACTTTGATTTCGGATTTTGTGAAACCGATACAGGACAAGCTGAAAGCCGAGGGTATTGAGGCCGAAATGTCGAGCCGTACCAAGTCGGTGTATTCGATTTATCAGAAAATGAAACGCAAAAACATCAATTTTGAGGATATCTATGATATTTTTGCCGTTCGTTTTGTGTTTGATGCCGATCCGAAGGATGAAATACGTACTTGCTGGGCTATTTATGCCATTGTAACCAGTCTGTATGAGACCAATCCGGAGAGAGAACGCAATTTCCTGGCCCATCCTAAGCCCAATGGTTACCAGTCGTTGCACGTGACCGCCATGAGCAAGGCCGGCAAATGGGTGGAGGTGCAGATCCGCTCGCGCCGTATGGACGAGATTGCCGAAAAGGGTTTCGCCGCCCATTATAAATATAAGGAAGAGAACCGTACCCCCGATGAATATGACAACAGGGTAGAGGAGTGGTTGCTGAAAATCAGGGAGGTGCTGAACAGCGACAAGACCAATGCTATCGATTTCTTGAATGAAATCAAGTTGAATCTGGGTCTGAAAGAGGTGTTCATTTTTACCCCTAAAGGAGATATGAAACAGTTGCCGGCGGGTTCCACGGTGCTGGATTTGGCTTACGATTTGCATACCAAACTCGGAGACCAGTGTATCGGTGCCAAGGTGAATTTCAATATAGTGCCGGTGAATTATGTGCTGAAGAACGGCGACCAGGTGGAGATCATCACCTCCAAAAAGCAGTTCCCCAAGCAGGAGTGGTTTGACTTTGTGAAAACCTCGCGTGCCCGTGAACGCATCAAGGACGCTATCCGATTGGAACAGAAGAAGTCCACCAATAAGGGTATGTCGATACTGAAACGTTATTTTACCCACATGGGACTGGCTTTCACCCCTCAGAATATCGGTATGGTGCAGGCCGAAACGGGCATCAAGTCGCCCATCGAGTTTTGGGACTATGTGTCGCAGAACAAACTGTCGGAGGACCGTGTACGGAAGATGTTCTCTGGCGAGAGGAACAGCGACTTGGAGGAATTCCAGAAGAAGGTGACCGACGAAATCACCAACAAGCCTTTGAGTCAGCTGATTGAGGAAGAGCTGACGGCGCACCCGTCCATGTTCATGATTGACGATACGTCGGAGAATATCCGCTACAAGCTGTCGCCCTGCTGCAACCCGATTCCGGGTGATAATGTGGTTGGTTTTCAAATGCCTAACAATGAGATTGTTATCCATCAGACCAAATGCCCTAAGGCCATTGAGCAGATGTCCAAGTTCGGTAACCGTATCATCAAGACCAAGTGGCGTAAGGAGCAGAATCTGGCGTTCTTGTCAGGTTTGCGTTTGACAGGCTTTGACAAGAAAGGCATGCTGAAGGATATAATAAATATTGTAACGTCACAGTTGAATCTGAACATTCGCTCGCTGAATATCGAGACCAGGGACAATGTTTTTACGGGTACGTTGATGCTCTATATAGAAAATGTACATGCCTTGAATGAGCTGATTGCCAAGCTGCAAAAAATCGACAATTTGGAAAAAATTGAGCGAATTGGTTACGATTTTGAGTAAAAAGGGAAAATGTGTTAAGGAGGCAAAAAGTTGAAAAGGTATAATTTAACATTTTTAAATGCTTGAGTGGTAAAGAATTGAATTATGCAGTTGGCTGTTAAAAAAAGTTAATGACCATGTCGAAAAAATATGGTATATTTGCAGTCAAATTTAAAATGAATAACTATGGCAGAAATTATTGACAAAGTACAAGCGATTATTGCTGAAAAATTAAGTGTTGATGCAGCCGAGGTTACCCCGGAAAAAAGTTTCACCAATGATTTGGGTGCTGACTCATTAGACACTGTTGAGTTAATTATGGAATTTGAGAAGGAATTTGGCATTCAGATTCCTGACGAAGCAGCAGAACAGATTTCTACTGTTGGGGATGCAGTTAAATACATCGAAAATACTATCAACAAATAGTATTTTTTCCCCCGTCTCTTTTTTATGAGATTAAAAAGAGTTGTTGTTACCGGTATCGGCGCACTTACACCTATCGGAAATAATGTCCCCTCGTTTTGGGACAGTTTGCTGAAAGGTGTGAGTGGGGCCGCCCCGATAACTTATTTTAATACCGAGCATTTCAAGACCAAATTCGCATGTGAGGTCAAGAACTTCAATGCACTTGATTTTATAGATAGTAAGACGGCCCGCAGGATGGATCCCGGGTCGCAGTTTGCTGTGGTGGCCACAAAAGAGGCCTTGGACGACAGCGGTTTGGACCTGTCCCAGGAAAATCCACAGCGTATAGGAGTGGTTGTAGGCTCCGCTATTGGCGGCTTACAGGCTCTCCACGAAGCATTTTATACTCTGGTCGAGAACGACGGGGTGCCACGTTTCAATCCGTTCCTCCTTCCGAAGGTGCTGACGGATTCTATTTCGGGAAACATGGCGCTGCAATTTGGCTTCCAGGGACCGAATTACATGACTTCTTCGGCATGCGCCTCCGGGGGCAATGCCATTGTTGACGCCTATAATTTTATCCGTATGGGCCGTTGTGAAATCATGGTTGCCGGCGGTGCGGAGGCTTGTATCACCCAGCTGACGGTGGGCGGCTTCGACGCTATGCGCGCCTTGTCCACCCGCAATGATGACCCGCAGCACGCTTCTCGTCCTTTTGATGTGGACCGCGACGGTTTTGTGATGGGCGAAGGTGCCGCAATGCTGATTCTGGAAGACCTGGATCATGCTCTGGCCCGTGGTGCCCATATCTATGCGGAGATGGTGGGTGGCGGCATGAGCTGCGACGCTTACCATATAACGGCTCCGCGGCCTGATGGTGCTGGTGCGGCCATGTCGATGCGTTTAGCTTTGGAAGAGGCAGGTTTGCAGCCCCGTGAGGTGGACTATATCAATGCCCATGGCACTTCTACCAAGATGGGTGACATCTCAGAGTGCAATGCTATTGCGGATGTTTTCGGTGACCATGCCAACGAGCTGTTGATCAGTTCGACGAAATCCATGACAGGTCACATGCTGGGAGCGGCTCCCGCCATTGAGATTATCGCTTCGATTTTGGCCATGAACAAGGGAATGGCACCGCCAACCATTAATCTTGACCGGAAAGATCCTGAATTGCCTGACTGGAATTTCTGTCCGTATAAACCTGTGAAAAAGGATATCAGGGTTGTATTGTCCAATTCTTTCGGTTTTGGTGGCCATAATCTTACCTTGCTCTATAAAAAATATGAATAGAGATGTCCTTGTTCCGTAGAGATCCCGCCACCCAAGTGATTATTTCTTTTATCAAAAATGTTTTCGGTTTCAGGCCGAGGCATTTGGATATTTACAAAATGGCACTGATTCATCGCTCGTCGTCGGTGACCGATGGGATGGGCGGCCGTCTGAATAACGAACGTCTGGAGTATCTGGGCGACGCGGTGCTGGATTTGGTTACGGCGGATTTTCTGTTCAGGAAATATCCGCTTGTCCCGGAAGGCCAGCTGACCGAGATGCGCTCGAAGATTGTATGCCGTGAGAACCTGAATGCCTTGTCACGCAGAATTGGTCTGGACAAACTGGTGTCTATCGACGCCCATGTGCATGCTAAATCGGTCAATGGTGACGCTTTCGAGGCGGTGATGGGGGCGATATATCTGGATTTGGGATACGAGAAGACCAAGGATATTTTTATCCAACGGATTTTGATGACCCAGCTGGACTTGGAGTCGTTGCTGGCGGCGGAGAAGAACTTCAAGAGCAAGGTGCTGGCATGGACGCAGAAACGGCATCTGCCGGTGTCGTACCTCCATGAGGAACAGGGCAATCAGAACAAGAAACTTTACAAAGCCATCTTGCAAGTGGATGGCAAGCCTGTGGCGGAGGGCCTGGGCTATACCGTGAAACAGGCCGAGCAGGCCGCTGCCGAGCAGTACTGCACGGAGATTGACGCTTAACAGTTGAAAACTGAAAACTGAAAGTTGAAAGTTTAGAGTTTAGAATTCAAAATTCAGAATTCAGAATCCAATCCCCAACTATTAATTGTTAACTGTTAACTGTTAACTGTCAACTGTAACGCTTTCCCAAAGAATTTCGGTATGTCTGAGGCGATGAGGGCTGATGGGTGCCCGTGCTGCGCGGCGGCGCAGTCACCAGCGGCGCCGTGCAGCCATACCCCGATGAGGGCTGCTGCCGCGGGGGCGTAGCCTTGGCTCAGCAGTGCCAGCAGCAGCCCTGTCAGCACGTCGCCGCTGCCGGCGGTGGCCATGCCGGGGTTGCCGGTGGTGTTGAAAAAGACCTTCCCGTCGGGCATGGCTACCGCCGTGTGGGCCCCCTTCAGGATGACGATAACCCCATGCTTCTGGGCAAAGGCCCGCAACTTCCCGATGCGGTCGAAGTCATCGTCCGCCTTGCCCGCCAAACGCTCAAACTCTTTGAGATGCGGGGTCAGTATGGAGTTGGCGGGCAGAAAACCCAGCCAGGTCTTGTTCTGTGCCAGTATGTTCAGTGCGTCAGCATCCAGAATCAGCGGGTCATTGACTTCGTCCAACACGCTCTTCAAGCCTTGTGTGGCCGCAGTGCTGGTGCCCAAGCCGCAGCCGATGGCCACGGCATTGATGCCGGGATGCCGCTCCCAGTCAATGCGACTGAAGCTGTCACTGTTGGCATCTCTGCTCAGGATGGCTTCCGGGATGGCGGCGGGCAGCAGGTCGCAGACCTTCGAGGGACTGTGAACCGTCACTTTGCCGATGCCGCCGCGCAAAGCCGCTGTGGCAGCCAAAACGGCCGCACCCGGCATGTCGGCGCTGCCGGCAATCAGCAGTCCGTGCCCCATGCTTCCCTTGTGTGCATATTTATATGGACGATGAAGCAAACGCTTTGTGGTTTCTGTTTCAATAAGTTGTAATTCGTAATCTCCTGATGGCAGTCGCAGCCCGATGTCAATCACACTGACCTCCCCGCAGCGGCGGTAGGTCTCGGGCAACAAATACGCCAGCTTGTAAAACTGGAAGGTGTAGGTCTCCTGCGCCATGATGCTGAGGGACTTTTCATCCGTGTGCCCATCCAAAAGCATACCTGATGGGGCATCCACCGCGATAATGTAAGCTCCTGACCGGTTGATGCTTTCCACCAGTCTGGCATGGTAATCCCGCAAAGGCTTCGACAAACCGATGCCGAAGATGGCGTCAATCAGCAGGGTGGGGTGCTGCCACTGCAACGTTTCCCCCTCTTGATAATTATGGGTATATGCTGTCTCTTGGGTTGCACTCTCTTTTCCTCCCGTCAATGCCTGCCAGCGTTCCAAATTGGTCTCGAATTCAGGCGTGGTTCTGGCACCGTCAGGTATCGCTAACAGCACTTTCACAGGCAGTTGCCGCGAAAACAAATGCCGGGCAATCACCAGTCCGTCGCCGCCGTTGTTGCCGGGGCCGCACACCACAACAATCTCCTCGAAGCGGTCCACGGGGCAATGTCGCAGCAGATGCTCGGCAAAGCGTGTGCCGGCACGCTCCATCAGGTCGATAGAAGGAATGGGCTCTTCGGCCATCGTCAGCTTCTCGCTTTCGCGAACCTGCGCAACCGATAAAACAGCGGTTTCTGTCATGCTTATCTCAGTCGGTCGGCAGAACGCACCAAGCGCTCGTCCTTACGGATGAAGCGATTAGCCAGAAACATGCATACGGGCGGAATCACGAAAATCATGATCCAGTAATTGAAACGGAACAGCTCACCGTCTTGCATCAGGCCTTTGCGCGGGAAAATGAAATCGGGGAACAGCCAGATCATCAACATGACGGCGATGAGGAAAACCAGCATGTTGAGTGAGACAATGCGGGTCTGTTTCATACGGTCTTTGTACTTGAAGATGGCGTAAATGCTGATGCATGCCGATACAATCAGTGTCAGTGCGATGTACAGAGTGCTCATTATCACTTTGCCGTCAGGCACCAGATGAACATTGAAACAGGTGAAGGTGTATTGGGCCTCGGCTGTGTAAATGTTACCAATGGGAATGAAAAGCAGAATGATGGTCACAATAGCTGCCACAAGCAAAAAAACTGATTGAATACGTTGAATCATAGCGTAACTTTTTTTGGTTAGTAAAAATGGGCGGCAAAGATACAAAAAAAATATGTACATTTGCAACGGCATATCTTCCGGTCTTGTCCAATGGACTTCGCAGGGCCTGAACGTATGTCGTAAAACAGTCAAACATAGAAGTCCTACAAAAAACATTATGAAAAAACTTTTTATTGTATTGGCAGCAATTTCTATGGTGTTGTTTGCTTGCAAGAAGGACAACATAGAGAAGAATGAACCTGATAAGACCACGCCTTATGATAATCTGAGCCCCCAGCAGCAGACTTGGGCTTTATGCATTAATTATACTGGAAGTTGGTGTTCTGCATGTGGAGTATGGGGAGAACAAGCCATGGAGGATGCCGTCAATGAGACCAAAGTCGTTGGTATGTCTTTGAAGGTTCCCAGTGACCCCCAGGCTATACCGCAGGCACTTCTCACTTCCTTCGAAAGTGATCGTCCTAGACACGGCTCTGTTCCTGTTTTTTGGGTTGGCGATGGAAGTGGTAACCAAAATCCAGCGTACTATTGTCGAAAGCTGCATAAACTGCCTTGCTCTATAGGTATTGATGCTCGCCAGGAAATTACCAACGGCACACTTTCTGTGTATGTGAAAACCAAAAATTTTGAGGCAATTTCCAATATTTCAGACTATTACATTGCGGCTTATCTCTTGGAAGATGGTTTGCATTATCCTCAAATGGGCAGTTCTTCTTCTGATCCTGTACACAATTTTGTATTGAGGAAAGCTTCCTCTGGCGATGACTATTTCGGCCAGCAATTGTTGAAGGACGGTGCGGCTAATGCCGAGTTCACACACACTTTTACCTTTAACCTGAGCTCTTATAATGCTAATAACTGCTATGCGGCTGTTGTGCTGTACAAAAAAACAAGTGATAGCCCCCAATACAGCTACGTGAACAGTTTCTGGACAAGAAAATAAGCGCAAGCTTTTTCCTGCGTCTAAATAAATTGTGGTTTTCACTGCTCAGACGTGGTGAAAACCACTTTTTTCGTATCTTTGCAAAAAATTGAAGTTATGTTGGAATTATTGATTGCCGCCGCTTTGAAGGATGTGCTGAAAGAATTGTATAATCTTGATATTGAGACAGATAAAAACTTGGTGCAGAAGACCCGCAAGGAGTTTGAGGGCGATTTTACCATTGTGGTTTTCCCTTACGTGAAGGCCGCCCGCAAGGCTCCCGATGCCGTAGCCAACGAAATCGGTGCCAAATTGCAGGAGAAACTCCGCACTTTTGCTACCGCCGACGGCGTGCATGGCTCCATCAGCGCTTTCAATGTGGTAAAGGGCTTCCTGAACCTATCGGTCAGCAAGGGCTTTTGGCTTGATTTCCTGAATCAGAATATTGATAATGAGAATTTTGGCAAGAATACCACAGTGGATGAACAACCCACATTGATTGAGTTCTCTTCGCCTAATACTAACAAGCCTTTGCACCTGGGACATGTGCGTAACAACCTGTTAGGCAACTCGGTAGCCCTCATTTTGGAGGCCTGCGGTAAGCATCCGGTCAAGGTGAACCTGGTAAACGACCGCGGTATTCATATTTGCAAGTCTATGTTGGCTTGGCAGCGCTTCGGCAAGGACGAGACTCCTGAGTCGTCGGGCATGAAGGGTGACCATCTGGTGGGCAAGTATTATGTGGAGTTCGACAAACATTACAAGGCCGAGATGAAACAGCTGCAAGAGCAGGGCATGAGCGAGGACGAGGCAGCCAAGAAGGCGCCCCTGATGCTGGAAGCCCAGGAAATGCTGCGGAAGTGGGAGAGTGGCGACGAGGAAGTGCGTGCCCTGTGGAACAAGATGAATGGCTGGGTGTATGCCGGTTTCGACCAGACTTACACGAGAATGGGCATAAAATTTGATAAAACATATTATGAGTCAAATACTTATCTTCTTGGAAAAAGCATTGTGGAGGAAGGTCTGCAGAAGGGTGTTTTTTACCGGAGAGAAGATGGTTCGGTATGGGTGGATCTGACTTCTGAAAACTTGGACGAGAAGCTGTTGCTGCGTAGCGACGGCACTTCGGTGTATATGACGCAGGATTTGGGCACCGCCCAGCTGCGCTACGAGGAGTTCCATCCGCAGAAGATGATTTATGTGGTTGGTAATGAGCAGAATTACCATTTCGATGTGCTGAAACTGGTGCTGGGCAAGAAGTTGGAGAAAGAGTTCGGTCAGCATATCTATCACCTGTCGTATGGCATGGTGGAACTGCCCAACGGCAAGATGAAATCGCGTGAGGGTACAGTGGTGGATGCCGACGACCTCATGGACGAGATGTTCGTGCAGGCCAAGGAAAGCACCGAGGCCCTGGGCAAGCACGAATTCGCTCCCGAAGAGGCTGCCAAATTGTATGAGATGATTGGCTTGGGCGCTTTGAAATACTTTATTCTGAAGGTTGACCCGAAAAAAAACATGTTATTCAATCCGGAGGAATCCATTGATTTCAACGGCAATACTGCTCCTTTTATTCAGTATACTCACGCCCGTATCAAGTCGCTGCTGCGCAAGGCCGCTGACAATGGCATAGTGTTGGAAGCTGCCGCAGACGAGACTTTGCTGGGTGTTGCCGAGCAGGCTTTGCTGAAGTCGCTTTACGCTTACCCGCAGGTGGTGGCTAATGCTGGCGAAAGCTACAGCCCATCACTGATAGCGAATTACATGTTCGACTTGGCCAAGGATTTCAACAGCTTCTATCAGGCTTCGCCGATTTTCAAGGAAGAGAACGAGGCGTTGCGGGCTTTGCGTCTGCGCCTCTCGAAGATGGTGGCGATGGTGCTGAAATCCGGCATGGCATTGCTGGGTATTGATGTTCCTGAAAAGATGTAAAATGAAAAACGAGCCATCATCAAACGTGGCCTCCAAAATGGGGGTGGCGAGTTTGCTAAAGAAGCTCCTCCCGTATGTGCTGCCTTACAAGTGGCTGCTGATTGTTACGTTGATACTGACTTTCGTGGGGGCCTTGATGGCACAGGTCAACGCTATTGTATTGGATCGCACCGTGGATGCCATCAACGAGTTGATGCACAGACCTTTCTTTGCCTGGGGGGAAGCTGGCAAATTGCTGCTGATTGTCAGTGCGATACTCTTGGGCAAGGAGTTGCTGTCGGCACTTTTCACCTTCGGCCAGCGTTTTTTCGGCGAGAAAATCCGTATCAATGTGAGCCGCGATTTGTCGCTAAAGGTGATCGACCGTGTGCTGACCTTCAGAATGGCATTCTTTTCTGCCGAAGGCAATGAGCCCGGCAAACTGCAGACACGTATCGACCGTGGCGTGATGAGCCTGAGCAATACGGTGAAGAATTTCTTCATCGACATTCTGCCCTTGTTCACCAGCGCCATCTTGGCCTTGGTGCTGATGTTCGCCGCCAATGTGTATGTGGGCTTGGTGGCTTTGGTGATTGTGCCCATCTATTTTGTGATCACGTCTATACAGGCCAAGCATCTGAAAGGCTGGCGGCGTAATGTTTTCGGTACGCATCAGGAGTTGAACAACGGCATCATGAACATCATTGAGAGCATGAATGTTATCAAGTCGTTCAACCGCGAGTCGATGGAGAGTCAAAAACAGGCCGACTTGCAAATGCGTTCCATTCACCAGCAGATGGAAACCCGCAAGATTTCTTTCCTCTTCGAGGGATTGAAAACCTTTATGGAACAGATTGGCACCGTGCTGATTATCATTCTGACGGCTTATCTGGTACTGACAGATTACCCCGGCATGACCATCGGTAAAATCATGTATCATGTGATGCTGTTCGGTAATGTGAGCGCACCGATACGCCAGTTGCACCGTATTTATGACGATTTGAATGATGCGTTGATTTATGCCGAAGGCTTCTTTGGCATACTGGAGGCCGACGAAGAGGTGGAGAAGAGTGGCACGTATCGTCCCGCAAAGGTAAAAGGGGAGTTTGATCTTAGAAATGTGGAGTTTACCTATAGCAACGGCACCCATGCCATCCGTGACCTGTCTATGAAGATACAGCCGGGCGAGACAACGGCCCTTGTGGGCTTGAGCGGGGCAGGTAAGAGCACCATTGTCAATCTCTTGGACAAGTTCTACTCGCCCGACAGCGGCAGCATAACCTTGGATGGTGTGCCTTTGGAGGAGTGGGATACACAGGTGTTACGAGACCATATCGGCTTGGTGCTGCAGAAAAACCATATTTTCAGCGGCACGATAGAAGAGAATATCCGCTATGGCAAGCCTTCGGCTACACACGAGGAGGTGGTAGAGGCTGCCAAAAAAGCCTATATTTACGACCAGATTATGGAGCGGCCCGGCCAGTTCAACTCGCAGGCCTTGCAGCTAAGCGGCGGCCAGCAGCAGCGTATCGCCATTGCCCGTATGTTCCTGAAAAATCCGCCGATTATCTTCCTGGATGAGCCCACTGCTAGTTTGGATGCCATTGCCACCGAACAGATCAAGAACAGCATCGACGCCATCAAGCAGGGCCGTACGGTGATTGTCATCTCCCACAATATCGGTCAAATTATTGATTCAGACAGGATTTATGTGCTCCAAACCGGACATGTGGAGCAGTCGGGCACACCCGCAGAGGTTTATCGCCAAGGTGGTCTGTACAAGGAAATCCTCGATGCCAGCGCTCGCAGCATGAATGTGGATAAGATTGCCGATGTCGTCTCGCACTCCGTACTCGAGGGGAGTTAGGCTTTGCCTAAGGGGAGTTTCGCACTGCGTGCTCAAGGGGAGTGATGCTTTGCATCAGGGGAATCTCGCTACGCTCGAGGGGAGTTCTTTGAACTTTGAATTTTGAATTCTGAATTTTGAATTTTCAACTTTCAGTTTTCAGTTTTCAACTTACATACGTTTCTGCAACTATTCCAAATCTCTCTTCGTATGCTTTGATGAGTTCTTCTGTAAATTTATCTACTTGATTTTCAGTTGTTAACGTTACGGTGCAGCCACCGAAGCCGGCGCCAGTCATGCGGCTGCCAAGTACGCCCTCAAACTGTTGTGCCCATGAGACCATGAAGTCCAATTCTGGGCAGGTAACCTCGTAGTCGTCGCGCAATGAGGCGTGTGAGGCATTCATCAGCAGACCAAAAGTGGCCATGTCTTTGTTTTTGAGTGCCTGAATGGCCAGCTTCACTCGTTCGTTCTCGCTGATGGCGTGGCGGGCTCGCTTGAGTAGATTGCCATCCAGGTACGTGGAAAGCAGTTGAAACTGCTCCATGTTCAGTTGGCATAATTCTTTGATGTCGCAGTGCTGTTGCAGTATCTTCAAGGCCTCTTGGCATTCGTTACGCCGTTGGTTGTATGCCGAGTCCACCAGACCGCGTTTCTTCTTGGTGTTGGCAATCACGAATTTCAGTCCCTGCATTTCCAAGGGTACTTGCTTATACTCCAAAGTATTGCAATCCAGTGCGATGGCACAATTCTTCTGGCCGAAGCCAGAGGCAAACTGGTCCATGATGCCGCAGTTCATCCCCACGAAGTCATTCTCCGCATGCTGGGCCATCTTGACCAATTCCAATAGGGTGAAAGGATTGTTGTTTAGATCGTTGAGGGCTAACGCGGTAACCATTTCGATAGAGGCGGAAGAGGATAACGAAGCGCCAATGGGCAGATCGCCACGATAGTGGAAATGTAGGCCGGTCGGCGTTGGAATTCCCCTGTCGGTGAATTCTTTGATTACCCCTATTGGATAATCCACCCAGCTGTGTTGCCGTTGTGCCAGTTCGTTGCTTTGTAGGGTGAAATCAGAGGCTTCGTTTTCCGAGGTGAGGCGGCAGCAATCCGATTCCGCTAACGGGGTAACTGTCAGATAGGTGCCCATCGATAGGGCTGTGGGAAGCACCAATCCACCGTTGTAGTCGGTGTGGTCGCCAATCAGGTTCACGCGCCCCGGAGCAAAAAACGTATGATTCATGCGGTATTTTATATCAATTATTACGTTGCAAATTTACACAAAATTCCTTAGTTATACACGGATGTATGTTTTTTATTGTAGATATATAATTTGCTGTTTTACTGTAGATACAATTTATTGCGTCCGAAGGAAAGTACAGAGGAAGAATACGCAAATTTTCTTAGATATTCCAAGAAATACTAACAAAACGTATAAAGTTATCAACAATCCATTGTCAATTAAATATAAGGTTTTAATTTTGCAACGTGGAATTTTTCTTACGCTAACAATAAAAAATTAAAATAAGTACGGCCNNCTTTCAACAGTTTCGGGCAAGTGATTTATTCAGAGAGTTTTGACAATGAGAACTCTTTTTATGAGAATTGGCAACGTATAGATGGAAATGCCGACTCTTATGTGTGGCAGTCGTGGGAGTATGAAGGGTATGTGAACGGCAGTGTCTGTTCGTTTTCATCCATTAACTACGGGTCTGGCCCCATATCATTCAATCCCGACGATTGGATAGTGTCACCGGTCATCTTTTTGAGTCAGAACGCAACCCTGTCGTTTTGGGTGAGTTCAAGCCCCAATTTCTCAGGTGAACATTATGCGGTGTATATTTGCCCAATGTCAAATTACGATGGTAATTTGAACAGTTTCGTGGAGTTGGTTTCGGAAAGTGTCGCCTCAGATGTGTTCCAGAATGTCACGGTGAACATTCCGGCCCAGTATGCTGAGCAGAATGTGTATATCGCATTTAGGCATTTCAACTCGAATTTCAACGATGGCAGCAATTATCTGATGATTGACGAAGTGACAATTACCGCTAACAACTCAGGAGGCTCTTCGACAAACGAAATGTTTGTGTCAGCATGTGACCAATATGTAGTGTCTTACTATAGCACATTGCTGCATGAGGGCTTTGAGAGTTTGTTGCCTGCTGATTGGACCACCGTGGATGTTGATGGCGATGGCGATAATTGGGCATGTATGGAAGGCAGTGGCGCTCATACAGGCGGATTATGGATTTCTTCGGCATCGTATTCCGATGATGACGGTCCTTTGACTCCGGAAAACTGGTTGATTACCCCTGCTATTTCGGTGCCGGATACAGGTGTTACCATCTTGTCGTGGTGGGTAGCTCCCCATGACGCAAACTATCCTGCCGAGCATTATGATGTGTTTGTGTCCACCGCTTCCAATGCGCTGTCGGATTTTAGCTCTGAGGCAATATATTCTGAAACCTTGTCAAATTCAGGATGGAACCAGCATTCGCTGAGTTTGATTGACTATGCGGGACAAACCATTTATATCGCCTTTGTCCATCAAAATTGCACTGACCAATATTGGCTGAATCTGGATGACATTGAGGTGATACATGACAATCCAGTCGTCTATACGGAAAGCGGTGATTATACGCTTACCTATACCGACCAAAACGGTTCAGACTCGTTAGTGACTTTGCATCTGACTATTTTAGAAGAGCCGGAATTGGATACTGTTCATGTGTTGGAGCTCACTTCCGTATCTGCCACGCTGGTTGCCAATATGTTGATGTATTGCGGTGATGAGGAGCCTGCGATGGGTATTTGCTATAGTACCCATCCTGAACCTACCGTTATGGATACATTTTATACTGGTGTGGCCGAGTATGGAGAATTGTGGCATACCTTTGAGAACTTGGAACCGAACACCACCTATTACGTGCGTGCTGTGGCCATTGACAGTGCAACTGTCGTATATGGTCCGGAGATGAGTTTCACCACGTACGGCATCATCAATATGAATGTCACGGTGACTACGGATGTATATCCCTATCCTCCAGTTCCAAATGCGCTTGTTCGACTGTTTTATGGCACTCAAACGGGAGAGAATATGTATATGATGGAGAATATGATAACCGAGGGTTATACTGATAGCGAAGGCCATCTTTCCTCTGGTAATATTGTCATGACAGCGGAATCCCAAATAATTTTTGTCAGAGTGTATGCGGAGGGTTACGAATATTCAACTCACATTTATACCGATGTGCAGGCCGGGAATGTACCCGTAACTGTCCGTCTGTCTTTGACCCCGTGCTACGAGATGCCGTATAATGTGTATTGGGAAGAAGAGAATGGCAACTATACGCTGACTTGGGAGACGGGTTTTGTGCAACCCCAGGATCCTGAGGACCCATACCGTTTGACATTTACTGTTTTGGAGAATGGCGCTGTGCTGGCTGATGGTTTGACTACGGAGTCCTATGTGATTTCTCCCTTTAATTCGGCGTCGTGCTATCAGGTGCTGAGTATATGCCCCAATGGTGCGGTTTCTGACACATCTATGTGTGCGGCAATTCATCCTGTGCCGGCGACAGTGGCTACTACCGCAATGGGCGAGGTGTTATATTACTCCGCTGTGGTCAATGGTGAAATCACTTTCGATGGCTATTCTGAGATTTATAGCAGAGGCTTTGTCTATAATACCATTCCGTATATTGACAGCGGCGATGTGTATTATCAGTATGTGGTTTTGGACGGTAATGATGTTTTCTCGGCAGAGATTTCAGGATTGACACCGGAAACCACTTATTATGTATGGGCATACGTGGCCAACTCAACGGGCATATCCTACGGAAACATGCTGACTTTTACTACCACCAGGGAATGCCGTATGCCGGTGGCTTTCGACGCAAGCGATATTCAAGCGTCTTCCGCTTTCCTGACATGGCAGGACGACAATGACGACGATCCTTTGCATTATGAATTGTCTTATAAAGCCGAAGGAGATGCTGAATGGACAGTGATCCCCAATTTGACCGATAATTATTATATGTTAAGCGGCTTGCAACAGCAAACCACCTACACCGCCCGTGTGCGCGCGTATTGCGAGGCGGCTTTGGCTTCGCCGTATGCCACCAAGGTGTTCAGTACAGGCTGTGTTTCAGGTTCCGATGCCACATTCATTGGGGAGGGCCAAAGCTCTGACAATGGTGGAAGTCTTCCTACCAATATATATTATAAGTATTCCTATACCCAGCAGATTTACTTGGCTTCTGAGATTGGAGGCGCACGTACAATCAACAATATAGCATTGCAGTACTTCTATGGGACTCCTTATGTGCGTAATGTCGATATTTATCTGCTTCATACCAACAAGACTGCTTTTTCAGGTACCAGCGATTGGATATCTTTGTCAGGAGAGGTGCCGGCTTTCTCGGGTTATGTCACTTTTACCAATGCCAATGAGAATAATTGGGTGAATATAACCTTGACCACTCCTTTTGAATATAATGGTACAGATAATCTTGTTCTGGTGTTTAATGACAAAACAGGTTCTTATAAAAATAGTGGTAATAAATTCTATACGCATAATGCATCTCAGACAAGGAGCATATATGTATGTAGAGATGGTAGCGCATACAGTCCAAGCAGTCTGGGTAATGCTAGTGGGACAAGTAATTATCGCAACAATCTGAGAATTCCAGGGGTGTGTTTAAGCGAGGGTTGTGACCGTTCCAATGTGGCGGTGGTTAGTGTAAGCGATACTTCCGCCCAGTTGTCTATCGCAGCCGGAACCGGCGTGCAGGCTGTGGAGTTGGAATACAAAGCAGAGGGTGACAACGTCTATACGCCGATTGCTGTTGAAGGTAATTCCTATACTTTGACAGGCCTGACTCCAAATGCCGACTATGAGTTGCGTATCCGCTCTGTCTGTACTGGAGATTCCACCGAATGGAAGACTGTGAACTTCACCACGCTGGTCTCCAATATGGATCGCCTGTATGTGAAGACTGATGGCACGGGTGATGGCAGCAGCTGGGAGCAGGCAACCAACGACCTTTCCACTGCTTTGGCTATGGCAGCGCTGGTTAAAGAAGGTTATGGCACCTCTCCTGAAATCTGGGTTGCCGAAGGTACGTATTACGGCAATACGAGTTCTTCCGATGCCTCCTTTATCCTCAATAATGGCACAAAACTCTATGGTGGCTTTGCCGGCACCGAAACCTCAATAGCGGAACGCGACATCCAGGCGCATCCCACTATTCTCGACGGACAAAACAACCAGAGAGTGTTGTATCATAATTACGATTATTACAATTATAATGATTTGGTTGTTGTTGATGGATTCACTGTCCGTAACGGTTATAGCTACGATGCGGGTGGTGGCGCCTATCTGTATGGTAATTTCGAAGTAAGAAACTGCCGTTTCCTGAACAATGAGGCTTTGTCGAGTGGTGGTGCGGTTTATGTGTCAGGTAACAACGGAAATGAGAGTTATAACTTCATCAACTGTGAATTCAATGGCAACAGAACGGTATATCAGGGCGGTGCTGTATGCAATTTCTCTGACCGTACTTGCTTCTTCAATTGCAAAATCAGCGGTAATTACGCCGAGCATCAGGGCGGTGGTATTTATGGCGGCCGCAAGATGGTGAATTGTGAAATCAGCAATAATACAGCTGAATTATCCTCTGGTGTGTATGATTTCGCTGACTCTCTGGTGAACTGCGATATCGTGGGCAATGTGTCCACAGGCAACAATTATGCCGGTTTGATGGGCTTCCATGGGGTGATGATCAACACGGTTGTATGGGGCAATATCGCCAATAATCAACCTTGTAATATCGCGGACTATACTGGCATGACAGCTTACAATTCTGCCGTTGCGGGTTTGGAGAATTATGAGGGTGTCATCAATCTGTCGGCCAACAATTTTGGCAGTGAAGCAAACCAGAACTACCCGTTCTTCGTGTCTCCCGAAAATGCCGACTACCGTTTGCGCAGCGGTTCCGCTTTGATTGATGCGGGTACAGCCTACAACAATTTGCCAGCCTATGATATGGCGGGTGAAAGCCGTGTGTATGGCAATGCCGTGGAAATCGGTTGTTACGAGTTCCATAATGAGGCATACTGCCTTGAACCCTTGGATTTGGAAGTCAGCTCGGTGATGAACAGCTCGGTTCTGGTAAGCTGGCGCGATGGCGGCAATATGGATAGCCTCTTGAATTATGAACTGTCGTATAAAGTTGCGGATGCTGCTGACTGGACTGTGTTGACAGAGACTCCACAGACTACCTACAAGATGCTGACAGGCTTGCTGTCCGACACCACATATATCGTGCGCATGCGTTCAATCTGTAACTCGGGACAGGAGTCGGACTATACAGCGGAGGTTACATTCCATACTTTAGGTTCTGTGGCTTGTGCCTTGGATGCGAACGGTGATGTGTTTGTGCCGCAAGAACCGCAGCAAACTTCGAATTACGGGAATGAGATACCGACTAATATATACTATAAATATTCACTTACTCAGCAGATTTACTATGCTTCTGAATTGGGAGGCGAGGCTATGATTAACTCAATGGCTTTCCAGTATTTTTATGGCTCTTCATACACCAGAGATGTGGATATTTATCTGGGTCATACGTCAATGACCTCTTTTGACACGGGAAATGACTGGGTTCCTTTGGATGATATGCTCCTGGTTTATTCAGGTAATGTCACATTTACGAATAGTGGAACAAACAATTGGTTTAATATTGATCTGCAAAACAATTTCGAGTACAATGGTGTTGATAATCTGGTGGTGATGATGGTTGATAAAACCGGAAACTACCAAAATTCCAACAATAAGTTTTACACGCATGAAGTCCCGGTAGATAATACCTCAATACACATCTGTACTGATGGCGGTATCTTTAATCCGGAAATGTTGTCGACATATACCGGCACGGTTGTTAATTACCGTAATAACCTTAAACTGCACGGACAATGCGAAAACAATGGTTGCGAACGTCCGAATCTGGTGGTCATGGATGTGACCTCGAATTCGGCGAAATTGGTGTATGCACCAGCCGCTTCCGCCACGGGTTGTGAGTTGCAGTATGGTGTGGAAGGAAGTGAAGAGTTCGTGACTATGCAGCCCCAAAACGGAGAGTGTTTATTGACAGGATTGAGATATAACACTACTTATGAGGCCCGTATCCGTTCATTCTGCGATGAGGATTCCAGTTCTTGGAAAATAGTCAGATTCACCACGCCTTTGATTGAACTGGATCGTTTGTATGTGACCATGTCAGGAACGGGTGATGGCAGCAGTTGGGCCAATGCCACCAATGATTTGACCTGGGCGATGAATACCGCCGTGCTTGTCAGGGAGACATTCGGCACAGCAACTGAGGTATGGGTGGCTGAAGGTACCTATTATGGTGGGAATGGCACAAATGCCTTCACTATGGTGGAAGGTGTGAATGTGTATGGCGGTTTCGCAGGTACTGAGACGGAACTGTCACAACGAGATATCAACAATCATCCTACTGTGCTGGATGGACAGAACATTAGACGAGTGTTGTGGCAACCCTCGACATTTAATGAGCGTACCGTATGGGATGGCTTTACCCTCCAAAATGGTAATGTCACCAACTTCTCAAACAATAGCAATGGTGGTGGCGCGTACTTGCGAGGCAATGGCGTTTTGCGTCATTGTACCATCATCAACAATGCGGCAACTTATGGTGCCGGTTTTTACTCGGAAGCCTCAAGTTCCAACAATTCGGAATTGGAGAGCTGTAAGGTGTCGCACAATACCGCTACCTATAATGCTGGCGGTGTGTATGCACATTATACAAAAGTCAGTCGTTGTGAAATCAGCTATAACAAAACTACGTCCAGCGGTGGCCAAGGAGGCGGTATCTACATGAATTATGGCAATTCTGGACGGGATATTATCTCCAACTGTTTGATAGCGAACAATAGGGCTGGTAGTGGTGCCGGTGTGTATGCCTATAATAATACAAGAATTTCGAATTCGACAATTGTGAATAATGCGGCTAACTACAATGGCGCTGGAATATATGGCTCCGGTACAGTAACTATGACTAACAGCATTGTATGGGGAAATCGCATTGGCAGTATCGAATCAAGCTTATACAATTCCGTTAACTGTCAGAATTGTGCGATTGAAGGAGCCTATGCGGGAACCAACGTAATCTCTTTGTTTTCGGAACCTAATCCCTCTCTCCCGTACTATCCGTATTTTGTCAACCCGTCGCAGACCGCTGGCAGTGAGGATGCCACCGCAAATGTGGATTGGCGTTTGACTGATGGTTCTATTTGCGTGAACAGAGGTAACAATGAGATGATGTTTGTCGGTGACAGCCTTGATATGGACGGCAATGCCCGTGTCCAGAAGGGAACTGTTGATTTGGGTTGTTACGAATCCACGTACAACGGCATCACCTTGCCGGAATACAATGGCATTGTGTATGTCAAAGAAAACGGTACGGGCAACGGAACCAGCTGGAATAACGCTATGTCGTCACTTTCTGACGCATTGTCAATCGCTAGCACATACAATGCCGTTATCTGGGTGGCTACGGGTACTTATTATGGTGACAGCATATCGCCTAATGCCTTTGTCTGCAGGGATGGCGTGAATGTGTATGGCGGCTTTGCCGGCAATGAACCTGCCAATTATAACTTGTCGTTGCGTGATTTCACCGCCCACGCCACTATCCTTGATGGTCAGCATAATCAGCGTATAATAGGCCAAAACACCGATTTTACCACTCGTACGGTGTGGGACGGTTTTGTGCTTCAAAATGGTTATGCTCATCAGGATGCTTACAATACCGATTACAGATCATACGGTGGCGGCGCTTTCTTGATGGGAAATATGACTTTGCGTAATTGCATCGTCAGACAGAATCGCGCACAACAATCTGGTGGTGGTGTATATGTACGACACATGAACAGTTACAATACCGACACTACTTTCCTGATTAACTGCACGCTGAGCTATAATACGTCAGAGAGTTATGGTGGTGGCGCTTATTTCGAGCATAAAACCACTGCCTATAACAGTGAGTTCTCGTACAACCTGTCTCTTATACACATCTGACGCTGCCGACGAGCGATCTANNCTATAACAGTGAGTTCTCGTACAACAGATGCCAAGGTTCTGGCGGTGGTATATATGGAGGACAGATGTTGTTGTCTGAATGTTTGATTGCCAATAATACGTCTTCCAGCAATGGTGGTGGTATCTATAATTATAATTCATACGGCATTATAAGAAACTCTACCATTGTCAATAATGCGGTTGTCAATACTGGCACCGTAAATCAAGATTATGGTGGTGGTATCTATGCATATTATAACACGATGGTTAATTGTATTGTGTGGGGCAATATGAGTTATGGCGAAGTCAGCGGTATTGCCGGAAATAGTTATACCGCCAGCAATATTGCTTCGGATAATGCATGCAATGGAAGTAATAATTTGATTTTGTCGGTGAACAATGACGAAAGCCTGTTGTCCCCCCATTTTGTGAATCCTTCTGCTACGGTGGGCTATGCTGACGAAACGGAAAATGTGGATTGGCATTTGCAGCAGGGCTCACCCTGTGTCAACCGTGGTGATAATAGCGTGGCCGGTGCGTATGACCTTGATGGCCATGCCCGTGTACAAAATGACACCATTGATTTGGGTTGCTACGAGTCTCCTTACAACGGTGTCCAGCTGCCGAGCTATAATGGTATTGTTTATGTGAAACAAAATGGCGCTGGAAATGGATCGGGTGATAGATGGGAGAACGCTATGCCCTCTATCAAATCGGCTTTGAATGTAGCGGCAGTGAATAATGCAAAGGTATGGGTGGCCGCAGGTACCTATTATGGTGATGGTGTTTCCGTCAATGCGTTTGTCATAAAACCAGGTGTGAATGTGTATGGTGGCTTTGCCGGCAACGAACCTGCCGATTATGACTTGTCATTGCGTGATTTTGATGCCAATGCCTCTGTTTTGGATGGACAGTACTTGCAACGTGTTCTGTACCAGAAAGAACATTTTACCGCCAATACCGCTGTGGTATGGGATGGCTTCACTATCCAGAACGGACGTGTGAATGACAACGGTGCGGGTGTGTATATGCGCGCTTATTCAACTTTGCGGAATTGTGTTGTTCAGAATAACGTTATCGCAAGTCCTACTGTCACCTCCTCCAACAGATATGGTGCGGGTGTGTATGCGTATGGAAGCAATTCTTCCCAAAAAGCTACTGTCAGCTATTGTAAGATTTCACACAATGGCTTTGAGAATGTGAATTATGGTAATGGCGCAGGTTTATACACTGTTTATACCAATGTGGATCACACGGAAATCAGTCATAATACCGCTACAAGGAGTGGCGGTGGTGTGTATACCACAAGTTATTCAAGCTTTAGCAACTGTTTGATTGATGCCAATACTGCTCAATATTATGGTGGCGGTTTGTATATTAGCAACTCCAATTTTTCTATGATTAACTGCGACGTTGTCAATAACATGGCAAACAGCACGGGTGGTGGTATATACAGCTCTAATAATTCTCCCACCATTTCCAACAGCATTGTTTGGGGCAATAAGCAGGGTTATGTGGTGAACAATTTCGGCACCAACATTACCCTCAGCAATGTCACTTATTCTGCTGTTGAGGGTGGCTATACCGGAGAGGGCAATATCAATTTGGCTTCTACCAACGATGGAAACGATGGCACAGCATATTACGTTCGTTTTACTGATCCTCAACATGAGAATTTCCAATTGCATCCTACATCCAGCTGTGTCAATGTCGGAAATGCCAATGTGGTGACCGAATCAGTTGACTTCTATGGCAATTCTCGTATGATAGGAGAGAACGTGGACATGGGCTGCTCGGAGGTTCAGGAGGAAACCAGCTGTACTTCGGTCATTAACCTGACAGCTGGCGGTATCACTACTAATTCAGCGCAATTGAGTTGGCAGCCCACAGGAACCGAAACCCAGTGGGTGGTGGTATATGGCGAAACCAACAGCAGTGAGACCACAAGCCTGACCATCAACAATGAACCTACCTGCTCGCTCCAGGGATTGTCGTTCAACCGCCAGTACACGGCCAGAGTGCGTGCTTTATGCGGTGGGGAAATGATGAGTGTGTTCTCCATTCCTGTCAACTTCCAAACCACTTGCGATCCCGGTTCTTTGGATACCTTGGAAGAATTCAGCAGTATGCTTCCCGCTGATAACAGCATCATATACAATAACAATGTTGCCTTCAGCTGGGCCGCAATGGACCATGCTACCTCGTATGACTTCTATTTGTGGAAAACTACGGAAAGTGAGCCTGCCACGCCAACCCATGCGGGACTTGTACAGCCGAATTACGCTTGCACGGTTCCTAGTTACAGTCCGGGTGTAAGCTACAATTGGAAAGTGGTGGCTTGGAACGAGTGTATCAGCAAGACCAGTGAGGTGATGACTATTCAGGCAAATTGGAATCCCGATTTGCATGTATCGGCAATAACCACTTCCACGCCCGTTTCAACCCAGCCGATGACGGTGACTTGGACGGTGACGAATGACGGACAGGGCAACACTCCTCCGGCAGCGGAATGGTATGATCATATCTGGCTTACCCCTGTTGATGGTATCGGCGATGGTTTCTGGTATAATGTGTCAGAGGTCAAGTTGGCTATGGTGCCGAGTCTGAATGGACTTAACGCTGGCATGTCTTATACCAATTCTGTTGAAGTGACCATCCCCGAGGATTATGTGGGCAGTTATTATCTGTTTGTGCTTACCGACCAACCCAATGTGCGTGATATCGATTATGCTCCGACCGGTGGTCAGTACGCTCCCAATCCTTACACGCCAAGCGCCGACGGTAATCCGTATCCCTACTTGTCAGGAACAATATTCCATTTCTATAACAATAATGTTGTGGAGCAGAATGAAGCGGATAACTTCTTCTATAAGGTTATCACCATTCTGCCGCCTCCATCACCCGACTTGGTGGTTAGCTCGGTGGTACATGGCGGAGACGCTACGTCAGGCCATGAGGCAAGTGTTACCTGGACGGTGACCAATCAAGGTGAAGCAGCCGCTATGGGATCATGGGTTGATGCGGTATATTTTTCAAGCGATACCTTGCTTGACACGCAATCCGACTTCCGTGTAGGACGTTTTGTGCACGATGGTCCATTAGCTATCAATGAAAGCTACCAGCGTACAGAGCAGTTCACTGTGCCTGTGGATTATAACGGTGATTATTATTTCATCGTGGTGACGGATAATAACAACACGGTTTATGAGGGTCTGCAGGAAATCAATAACATAACATTCTCTTCGCCGATGCATGTCACGCTGTCATGGTTTACCGACCTTGAGGTGTCCGATATGACCATGACAAATACAGTGGATGCCAATGGTGACTATTATTTCGAATACACCGTAATCAACAATGGTGCCAGCCCTACTAATGTGAGCTCATGGAACGACGCTATTTATATCAGCCAGGAAACCATTCTGAATGTGAACAGCGGCATATTGTTGGGCAAGGTTTACCATTCCGGTGTTGTGAACGCACTGGATATGGAAAATCCTGAGAATTCTTCTTATCATCAAAGGTATTCTGTCCATATCCCCGAGAATATTTCTGGTAATTGGAATCTGTTCTTGTTGATTGATGTGGATGAAGAGGTGTTCGAATATAATGCTGAATTTAATAACAGCAGTGTTTATCATCCGGCATTGACAGTGCTGAATCCTGATTTGACGGTAACCAATGTGGAATTGCCCGATGTGATTAATCCCAATGAACCCGTGCGCATCCAATGGACTGTGAGAAATGAGGGTCCGGGTAATCTGGTGAACCGTTCCTTTAAGGACAAATTCTTTGTCAACGGAAATCAGATTTATGTCGCCACTGTAAACAGAGTTTCTATTCCTGCTGGCGAATCGATTGTCCGTTCCGCCACGGTCAGAATTCCATGTGTCAACACAGGCACTGCGGAATTGACCATTGTTACCGATGAGGAGAGTAATGTGACGGAGACGGTTGAAACCAATAACAGCTTGACGGAAAATCTGCAGATCAGCGCTCCTGATTTCTTGATGAGAGATGTTACACCGGTAGTGGATAATTATGCCACCAATGGTTATCTGTGGAGTGGAACTTCCGCTGAGTTGACTTACAAAGTTGCTAATATGGGTCAGGTCGCAGTTTCGCATGAAAGCGTGAAAGATAAGATTTATCTCAGTACTTCCTCCAATAGTTACCAGGCTTCTGACTTGATTTACACGAATGTCCACGCAGTGGATTTGGCTGTGGGTGATAGTGCAACCTATACTTGTTCTGTGACCATCCCCAATGGCATCAGCGGTATGTATTATTATCATGTGGTATGTAATGCCAACGACACGATTTGTGAAGGCGTCAATGTGAGCAGTAACGTGAATGTGAGCGATGCCGTTGAGGTGATGCTCAGCCCCTCACCCGACTTGGTCATCACCAATGTGACAGCTCCAAGTCAGGTGTATATTGGCGCAGGCATTGAACTGTTCTATACGGTCAAGAACCAGGGCGAGACTGCCGTTAACAGCATGGTGACGCAGAAGTTCTATTATTCTACATCTCCCTACACATTCAGTAACACGCATTTGTTAGGCTCCGTTAACGATTATTTGCATCTGGATGTCAATGATTCGGTATCGAATGTGGTGCATTTGACCATGCCGATCAATGTTAACCAGGCAGCTTATTTTATCCATGCGGTTGCGGATGCAAATGATCAGATTTATGAGCATAATCATGAGGATAATAACACAACGGTCAGCAATAGCTTCAATGCTTTAACGTATGAATTGGATCTTCAGTTGACACAGATTGAAGGTCCTGATGTGATGCAATGGGGCGAAACAGCCATTTGCACACTTCATGTTCAAAATAACTCATCACTGCCGACCTTGGCTTCATCATGGAGGGATGTTGTTTATCTCTCACCAGATAATGTGTTGCATAGTACCGACCAACTGATGCAGGCACAACGTCACTCTGTTATGGTAGCAGGGGGCGCAGACTATGAGGTGACGATTGAAGTAACCATTCCATTCGGAACACCTGCTACCGCTTATCTCATTGGCGTAACGGATTTCGACAATAATAATCCGGATGTGAACGTTAACAATAATGTATTGATTAAGCAACTGACCATCAATACCGTTCCGACACCTGACCTGGCTGTTAGCGAAGTGGTTGTTCTGGGTGATGTATATGCCGGTCAGCCTGCCCGTTTGGCTTACAAAGTCACGAACGTGAGTGAGACTGCCATTTCGTCGCAGACATGGAATGACAGGTTGTTCCTTTCTTATAATGACACTTACGAAAGCAATGACTTGCAGTTGCTGAACAAAAACCGTCGTGAAATGACACTGGCTCAGAATGAGTTCTATAGAGACACTTTGAACTTTACGGTGCCGCTGCCCAACAATGGCCACTTGTATTTGTTGATGATGGCTAATGCGGGCAACAATCCGTTTGAGGCAGTGCAGACTAACAACACGGTGGCCGTGCCGGTCGATGTGGTTCTGCCTTTGCCTGGCGATTTGATTGTGACCGAGGTGTCTTGCGAAAGCAGTGTCGTTTCGGGTCAGACGCTCCATGCCAATTGGATGGTCAAGAATATCGGTGATAATACCTTGATGGGTAGAGGTCTGCGTTCGTTGGTGTATATTTCTACCGATACCGAATTTGACGCTAATGACCGCTTGTTGGGCAGTGTGACCACCACTTCTGTCTCCTTGGGTATCGACGCTACCTTGCAGCAGAGTTTGGCAAGCCGTGTCAGTGGTCTGGCTCCGGGCAACTATTACCTCATTGTGAAGACCGATGTTACCAATGCCTTCAATGAGGTGAGCGATGACAACAACACGGGTCATACCTTGTATCCGTTTGAGGTCACTATCCGCCCGCTGCCGTTCAACGAGAATGTGTACGATACGCTCATCAACAATGAGGTGTCAGACTATATGCTCAATGTCGGTGACAATCAGAACCAGACCGTGCGGATCCATGTCGCTTCAGAGGATTCGCTCCTGGGTGCGGTGAATATGATTTACGCCACCTACAACGCTATGGGTGACAATCTCAATTACAGCTATTCCACTATCGGACAGTTCCAGGCGAATTCGGAACTGTACATCCCCTCAACTCAGCCGGGTTATTACGGTGTGAATATCTATGGTTCCACCCCGACCAACATGCCGCAAAATACGATTGTCCGCGCCGACATTCTGCCGTTCGAGTTGCGTGCGGTGAATGACGACCATGGCGGTAACACAGGCGTGGTGACGGTGGAACTCACAGGTTCGCGTTTCCGTTCCGACATGCGGGTGACCATGCGTCACGGTAATGAGGTGATAGCTGCCGATACTGTTATTTATGTAAGCTATTATCAAGTGTTTGCACAGTTTGATTTGACAGGCCACACCCCAGGCACATACGATGTGAGCGCGGTGAACTTCTGCGAGGGTGAGGCGGTGTTGGCCAATGGCTTTACCATTGAGGAGGGCCAGCCCTCAGGTCTGTCTTATAATCTGCTCTTCCCCAGCTCTCCGCGTCCTAACCGTAATGTGGTCATGATGCTTGAGTTTGGTAATATCGGTAATGTTGACTTGCACAATCAGGTGCTGGAAATCACCAGCCTCGGTGGTTGTCCCATCGCCTTGACTCCTGATGGAATCAGTCTGCATCAGACGGTTCTGCAAGTTCCTCTGTCCATTGAGGGAGAACCTGCTGGCCTGCTCCGCCCGGGCAGCTACGGAACCCTTAATATCTACGGATATACGTCGGGTGCCTTGATGTTCACCATTAAACCAGTTCAAGAATAAAAAAAATAAAGCGATATGAAAACGATAAGATTAGTAATTACATCGGCTTTTATGCTTTTGCTGTGCCTGACGGCAAAAGCCCAATGGGCAGGTGAAGACAAGGAAGTCTTGAGAGAACCCGACAACTCGCAGACTGTGACCATCGGTACTCCTGATGGATCGTCAGACAAATGCTATGATTGGTCGGGACCAAACATCGTGAGTGATCCTCATCAAGCCACCATTACGGTAAATCCACAGTCCTCCGAAGAATTTTACACGGTAACACGTACCTCTTCCTGCGGTGTGGAGCAAGACCAGGTGAAAGTGAAATTGATTGACACCATCACGATTGTGAGTGTCACACCGTTGAAAAATTGTTACAATCATGGAGATGAAATTCCAAAAACTGATTTTGAAATCGTGACTTCCCCTCCAGGATACGAGTCATTGGTGCAGTATAGTCCGCATACCGCTTACAATGCTTTTGAGGCATTTGGTACAGGCTGCACCCAGACAGTCACTTTTACATTGGAATACAACGGGCATGTTTCTACTGAGACGACCACGGTGAGTGTTTATAATGATAATTTGACCTCTACCACGGTGTCAAGTGTGAATCTCGCCAATTTTATGAAGCAGCTTGGAAAAGTTAAATATATGGTTGATAAGGCCCAAAAGGTGACAGACTTTATAAATAAATTTGCCAAGCCTGGCGTGTCTCCTTGCCAACCTCAATTTAATGCGAATGTTGATTTTCCACATGCTGAGGTTATCCATACTTGTTGTGAAGGAGAGGAAGTTATTGGTTTCGTTATCCATTCCTCGGCTTATTCTGTAGAATTAGGAGTATCATGTGATATTCCCACAACCATCAGTATCCCTGGTGTCGGTGGACTTTTTATTCATGTGGGTGGTGGCATTGGCGCATCTGTCGGGCCTTTTGATTTCAAATACAAAGGAAAATGTAACGAGGCGTCTGTTCCTGTCGCTATTTATGTTTTCCTTGAAGGCGGTGTGACTGTTATGGTAAAGGATCCGGATTTATTCAAAGCCGAATTGAAGCTTGTCGGAAAGGCCCAGACCAGCTGGACTTGGACAATTGGTGAGGAAATTAAATGGCAACCTTTGGCTGTGACGGTGAGTATTGTGGGTACCGCGTCATTCTTTAGTCAGTATTCGAAGACCATTAATTATGTCTTGTTTACAGAAACATTTTTTAACTAATAAAGGCGTATGAAGATGAAAAAGTTATATATCATTTTAGGACTGACTGTAGCAGTCTTGTCCTTCATCCAGACACAAGCTCAGACCTGTCGTTTCCCAGCATACGAAGTGACTAATTACAAACTGATCATGAATATGGATATTGACAGTTCAAGTCTTTATATGCCTGACAGCCTTCATTGTATTTGCGACAGGGTATTTTCGTATAATTTGGTGGGATTGGCACCGTCTGATGATGACAGCCGTATGATTGCATTGACAGGGGGAACCCAAGATCCTGCACAGAACGATTCCCTGCCCGCGGCTTTGTGCCGGTTACTGCAAGCTTATCAGCAGCAAAACTTTTCCGCTATCAAACAACAATACCGTCCTTGTGATACCGCTGCTTTGAATGAGAATCTGTCGGCAGATACCATCCAGGCGATGTTTATGGCATTTGCGGGAATGATCCAGAAAATGAAATTGGTATGTACCTACGTGACAGGAGACTATACCATCGCTTTCGTTAACTGCTATCATGCCGACACCTTGTTCTGCCGTATGCCTTATTGCATGCAAAATGTGGACAATCAATGGTATTGTGCTGTCGCTGCAGGTGATAGTACAAGCTCCGTAGACGCCAATCTGCTCATGTTCCTGGCCAAAAAGTCAGTAAGTGATCTTATTCAGGGTAATGATATTGATGGTGATGGAATTCCTGATAGCCAGGATAATTGCCCCTGTACTCCGAATCCTGACCAGCTAGACAGCGATGGTGACGGGGTGGGTGACGCCTGCGATAATTGCCCCAGTTTACCTAATCCGTATCAGGAGGATTTTGATCACGATGGAGTAGGAGATATCTGTGATAATTGTATGTACAAAATGAATCCTGACCAGTTGGATAGCGATCATGATGGTTTGGGAGACAGCTGCGACAATTGCAAGTTCTACCCGAACCCCCGCCAGTATGATTTCGATGGCGATGGTATAGGCGATGATTGCGATGACGATATCGATGGAGATGAAATCCTGAATGAGAATGACCTTGATCAGGATGGGGATGGTATTCCCGATGAGGCTGATAATTGTCCCTTCCATTTCAACCCCGGCCAGGCCGACAGTGACAATGACGGTATTGGCGATGCTTGCGACAACTGCCCGTTAATATATAATCCCCAGCAGGAGGATATGGATGGAGACGGCATTGGCGATGTGTGTGACCCCGACCGCGATGGCGATGGTGTGGGCGATGCTATGGATAACTGCCCCGACATCCCCAATTCAAACCAAGCAGATTTGGATTGTGACGGTATAGGCGATGTTTGCGACCCCGACCTTGATGGTGATGCGGTCCCGAATGAGATTGACAATTGTCCCAATTACTTTAACCCCGACCAACAGGATGCCAATGGTAATGGTATTGGCGATGTTTGTGAATAAAAAAGAAAGGAAAAAGATATGAAAAAGATAAATAGAATTTTCTTTCAGTTTTTGGCACTGACAATGATTTTGTCGAGTGCGGTCAGCACCGCCTTTGCCCAAGGTGGTTGTATTAGCTCCTACGTGGTAAACAAGGAATCCTGTTCTCCTGGTCATGATGGTGTGGCCGTCGTGGATATCCCGCCGGGTTTGAATTCAAAAAGCACTATCGAGTGGAAGAAGAGTGGTGAGATTGTCTCTACTTCAGCGATAGCATATGGTTTGACCAGCGGAACCTATTCGGTAACGGTGAAGTCGAACACCTGCCCCAATGTGGTTTTCTATACCGGTACCGTCACCGTCACCAAGGATGACGAGTGCGAAGTGAAAGTGAGTATAACAGGCCCCGAACATGTGCAAGGTGATTGTAATGGAATCCCGGAGGTGACCTTTGTCGCTAATGCATCGGGTGGAACCCCTCCATACACTTTTTCAGGTGGTTGGGAACAAAATGGTAATGTCGCTTTCAAAACATTCTCTCCAGGAGAAGGTCACTTTAGTGTGGTTTGTATTGCCCATGATTCCGAAGGGAACTATGGCTGGGATGATTTGGATGGCTATGCAAAAAAGCAAGAGTGCTCTCAAGACCCCAATGAAATCAAGGGACCTGCCGGCTATTCTGAGGAACATCATTATGTCAATAATACTGACAAAATGAATTATACCATCGAATTTGAGAATGATCCTGAATTCGCCATGGCACCGGCATCAAGAGTGAAAATTACATACGACGTTCCTGAAAATCAGAAGATTGCCTCTTTCCGTCTGGCAGATTTTGGTTTCGGTAGCTTTATCTTTACGGTGCCCTCCAATGTGTCATCCTATAGCCAGCGTCTGGATGTGGCTGACTCCTTGGGCGTTTGGGTGGATGTAACTGCTGGTATTGATATCATTAACCATCAGTTGTTCTGGATTTTCCAGAGTATCGATCCCGCTACGGGTGCGGAACCTGCGAGCTCCCAAATGGGCTTCCTGCCGATCAACGACTCTTTGGATCATGGTCAGGGTTATGTCAGCTTCTATATTAATCCCGGATCCAATGTGCAAACGGGCGATACCGTTGGCGCCGAGGCTCTGATTGTGTTTGACGATAATGCGCCTATCGGTACCAATGTGTGGACCAATACTTTTGATGCGGTGGCTCCGACTTCCACACTCTATGCCGAAATGAACTCCAGCGACTCGCTGTACTGCACCTTCTCTTTCAGTGCGGAGGATGATGCCAACGGTTCTGGCGTAAGAGGTGTTGAGGTGTATATGTCCGCCAATAATGCGGATTATATCACTATTGGTAGCGCTCATCCCGACAGCACCCTTTCTTTTGTGCTGGAAAATGGTGTCTTCTACCAGTTCATGTCCATCGCTACGGATAATGTGGGCAACAAGGAGCCTTTCAAAGCCCAGCCTGATACCGCTATCAATTACAATACCGCACCTATCGATTTGGTGTTGAACGGAAATTCTTTCTATGAATATGATCCGATCAATTCTATGATAGGTACCTTATATACTTTGGATAATGATGTGAATCTGCCCTTCGTATATGAATTGGTAGCTGGTGAAGGAGATGATGACAACAGTCTTTTCACTATAGAGGGAAATACATTGAGAACCAATGATACTTACGTATGTAGCCACCAAACTGAATATTCAGTGCGCATCAGGACCACTGATATCGGAGGCTTGTCATTCGAGAAGAGCTTTGAATTGAATGAAATTATACAGCATGAGACCCCAGTTGTCCGTCTGAACAAGGAAATTTGTGATGGCAGCAGCATCGATTTCTATGGTCGTGAACTTACAGGAGCCGGTACTTATACCGATACCTTGACTACTGCTGAAGGTTGCGACAGTGTCATTATATGGTATCTGAAAGTGAATCCTTCTTACGTGGTGAACCTTGACACAACAGTTTGTGACCAGTTTGTTTGGAACGACAGCACCTATACCCAGAGTGGCCTCATCAGCCATACCTATACTCTGGCAACTGGCTGCGACAGCACGGTGAATTATAACCTGACGGTGAACCACAGCACTACTGGCGTTGATGAGTTGGTGGCATGCGACAGCCTCACCTGGATTGACGGCATCACCTATTACGAAAGCACGTCAATTCCGACTTATACCTACGTGGGTGGTAATGCTGTTGGCTGCGACAGTACCGTGACCCTGAACCTGACCATCAATTACAGCACAATTGGCGTGGATGAGCAGGTGGTTTGCGACAGCCTCACCTGGATAGACGGCATTACCTATTATGAAAGCACGTCAACCCCGACTTTCACGCTGACTAACGCTGCTAATTGCGACTCAGTGGTGACCTTGCACCTGACGGTGAAATACAGCACAACCAGTGTTGATGAGCAGGTGGCATGCGACAGCCTCACTTGGATTGATGGCATTACGTATTACGAAAGCACATCAACTCCGACCTATACTTATTTCAATGGTAATGCAGTTGGCTGCGACAGTACCGTGACCTTGCATCTGACAGTGAACTACAGCACTGCCGGCATTGATGAGCTGGTGGCATGCGACAGCCTCACTTGGATTGATGGCATTACGTATTACGAAAGCACGTCAACTCCGACTTATACCTACGTTGGTGGCAATGCTGTAGGCTGTGACTCTGTTGTGACCCTGCACCTGACCATCAACAACAGCACCACTGGCGTGGATGAACTGACCGCTTGTGATAGCCTCACTTGGATCGATGGTGTCACTTATTACGAAAGCACGTCAACTCCGACCTTCACGCTGACCAATGCGGCAAACTGCGACTCAGTGGTGACCCTGAACTTGATCATCAACCACAGCACAACTGGTGTTGACGAGTTGGTGGCTTGCGACAGCCTCACTTGGATTGACGGTATCACCTATTACGAAAGCACGTCAACCCCGACCTTCACGCTGATCAATGCTGCTAATTGCGACTCAGTGGTGACGTTGCATCTGACAGTGAACTATACCGCATACGGCGATACTGAGGTGGTGGTATGTGACAGCTACAACTGGTACGAGTATGAGGAAATCACTGAAAGTGGTGACTATGCGCATCGCTTCAACAACCCCGCAGGTTGTGATAGTGTCGCTATACTGCACCTGACAGTGAACCACAGCACTGCCGGTGTTGATGAGTTGGTGGCTTGTGACAGCCTCACCTGGATCGATGGCGTCACCTATTACCAAAGCACGTCAACTCCGACTTATACCTACGTTGGTGGCAATGCTGTTGGTTGCGATAGCACCGTGACCCTGAACCTGACCATCAATTACAGCACAACTGGTGTTGACGAGTTGGTGGCTTGCGACAGCCTCACTTGGATTGACGGCATCACCTATTACGAAAGTACGTCAACTCCGACTTTCACGCTGACCAATGCGGCAAATTGCGACTCAGTGGTGACCCTGAACCTGACCATTAACCACAGCACAACTGGTATTGACGAGCTGGTAGCTTGCGACAGCCTCACCTGGATTGACGGTGTCACTTATTACGAAAGCACGTCAACACCAACTTATACCTATGTCAATGGTAATGCCGCTGGTTGCGACAGCACCGTGACTTTGCACCTGACAGTGAACTACACCGTTTACGGTGAAACAGAGGTTGTGGTATGCGACAGCTACGATTGGTACGAGTATGAAGGTATCAGCGAGAGTGGTGACTATTTGCATCGCTTCAGCAATCCCGCAGGTTGCGATAGTGTTGCTATTCTTCACCTGACCGTCAACTACGGCACACACAATGTGTATGACACAGTTGTATGTGAAAGCTACGATTGGAATGGTGCGACCTACACCCAGACAGGCACCTACACTTACGAGTACACCAACAACACTGGTTGCGCAAGTGTTGACACGCTGCACCTGACCGTCAACTACGGCACGCACAATGTGTACGACACTGTTGTATGTGAAAGCTACGAATGGAATGGTTCAACCTACACCCAGACGGGCACCTACACCTACGAGTACACCAACAACGAAGGCTGTACAAGTGTTGACACACTGCGCCTGACCGTGAACTACGGCACGCACAATGTGTATGACACTGTTGTATGCGAAAGCTACGATTGGAATGGTTCAACCTACACCCAGACCGGCACTTACACTTACGAGTACACCAACAACGAGGGCTGTACAAGTGTTGACACGCTGCACCTGACCGTGAACTACGGCACACACAATGTGTATGACACTGTTGTATGCGAAAGCTATGTATGGAATGGCGTGACCTACACCCAGACGGGCACCTACACCTACGAGTACACCAACAACGAGGGTTGCGCAAGTGTTGACACGCTGCACCTGACCGTCAACTACGGCACACACAATGTGTACGACACTGTTGTATGCGAAAGCTACGAATGGAACGGTTCGACCTACACCCAGACCGGCACCTACACTTACGAGTACACCAACAACGAGGGTTGCGCAAGTGTTGACACGCTGCACCTGACCGTGAACTACGGCACGCACAATGTGTACGACACTGTTGTATGCGAAAGCTACGATTGGAATGGTTCTACCTACACCCAGACGGGCACATACACTTACGAGTACACCAACAACGAAGGCTGTACAAGTGTTGACACGCTGCACCTGACCGTGAACTACGGCACCTCTGGTATTGACGAGCAAGTGGCCTGCGAAAGCTACACTTGGATTGACGGGGTGACCTATACTGCCAGCACGATGACACCGACCTTCACGCTGACCAATGCCGCCGGCTGCGACTCAGTGGTAACCCTGCACCTGACTATCCACCATGGTTCCCACAGTGTGATAGATACTGCCGTATGCGGTAGCTTCGTTTGGAATGGCGAGACCTATACTCAGTCGGGTACTTATACTTATGAGTATTCCGGCACCACGGGTTGCGTCAATACAGAGACTTTGCACCTGACGGTGAACCAACCCACTGCGGGCATTGATGAGCAGGAGGCCTGCGACAGCCTCACCTGGATTGACGGTATTACCTATTACGAAAGCACAAACACTCCCACCTTCACGCTGACCAATGCCGCCGGCTGCGACTCGGTTGTGACTTTGAACCTGTCACTCAACCACTCCGTAACTGTTGATTACTACCTTACCATCAGTGATGATGATCTGCCATACACGTTTGGCGACACCACCTTCCTGCCAGGTACGGTACAGTCGGGAGATTACACCGTAGTGCTGGAGACTGCTGATGGTTGCGACTCAGTGGTGACCCTGCACCTTACCGTGACAGGAATTGAGGACTACCTGATGAACGTTGCGATGAATGTTTATCCGAACCCGACCAATGACAAAGTCAATGTACAGCTGAGTGTGAACAATGCTGTATTGACACCGAAAGCGGAGATTCAGCTGTACGACATGTATGGTAAGTGGCTGAAGACATGGAAGGTGACGGGCGAGACGACCGTGATAGACTTGTCGCCGTATGCCGCCAGCGTATATTTCATCAAAGCTATTGACGGCCAGCGCACGATAGGAGTCCGCAAGATTGTGAAAGAGTAGGGACGCACTGTGTGTGTCCGCATACCCGGACGCACCATTTGTATTCAATAAACACCAAAAGAGGATGACCCCAGGGATCACCCTCTTTTTTTTATTATCAATTACTAATTGACAATTAGTATTGATGCGATAAATTTCTATAGAAACTGACCATTAGACA
>LXOW01335374.1_pt1 | contig 41264 bp, 27 predicted proteins | sample 1368591 | NCBI WGS metagenome assembly LXOW01 (sample SAMN04884650, study PRJNA319009) | bovine gut metagenome | isolation source: Cow rumen | host: Bos taurus | place: Italy: Legnaro (PD) | collected 2014-07-09
CAGCAGCCAGACGGCTATGCACTTTGTGAACTACGACATCACCGCCACTCCCGCCGAAGGTTACCACTTCGTGATGTGGAGCGACAGCGTGACCAGCAACCCGCGCACCGTGACCCTGACCAGCGACAGCAGCTTCACCGCCGTGTTCGACACCAACGTCTATCACCTGATGGTCGTCTCGGCCGACAGCGTGATGGGCAGCGTGGCTGGCGACACCCTGGCCAAGCATTTCGTGAACTACGACATCGTGGCCACCCCGAACTACGGTTACCACTTCGTGCAGTGGAGCGACAGCGTCGTGACGGACACCAACACCGTGACCGTGACCGGCGACACCACCTTCACCGCCTACTTCGACTATAACCAGTACAGCGTCACCGGCGAGGCCGCCGACACCCTGATGGGCAGCGTGGCCGGCAGCGACACTGTGAACTACCTCGACACTGTGACCCTCGTGGCCACCGCCAACCTGGGCTACCACTTTGTGAAGTGGGTTGATGCCATCGACACCGTGCTCGGCACCAGCGACACCCTTGAGGTCCAGGCCCTGCGCGACAGCGTGGTCTACGCCGTGTTCGACACCAACACCTACAAGCTGATCGTGCTTGCCGCCGACAGCGTGATGGGTAATGTAGCCGGCACCGACAGCGCCGCCAAGCACTTCGTGGACTACGAGATCAGCGCCACGGCCAACCCCGGCTACCACTTCGTGAGCTGGGCCGACGGCGACACCGTCAACCCGCGCACCGTCACCCTGACGAGCGACAGCAACTTCACCGCCATCTTCGACTACAACCCCGCCCTCACCCTCGTGTATGACGAGAACAAGGGACACCTGGAGTTCATCGTTGAGACGCAGACCGCTACCTTCAATAGCATCACCACCGACAGCCTTGCCGCCAACGGTCTGACCGTCGTGGCCGACAGCGCCGATGCCTACGGTATCTCGCTGAAGAATGGCAAGACCCTGACCATCACCGCCGACAGCGCCGTCATCACCCAGGTGGCCTTCCACCTGACCAACGGTGCCAACAAGGCAGCCACCATCAGCGCCAATGCCGGCACGGTCATCACTGCCACCGGCAACGCCTACGGCTCCGTCATCGACATCCGTCGCAACACCGTGGTGATCAGCAGTACCTCCGACAAGGACATCAACATCGACCAGCTCACCATCCAGTATGCCAAAGACATGCCCGACGGCGTGGTGCGTCTGGCCAGCGACGAGCCCAAGGTCTATCGTGTGGACTACAACACCCAGGTGAGCCTGCTCGCAGTTCCCGCCGACAGCAGCTACCTTGACTCGTGGGCCGGCGACACCACCTCGACCAACGACCTGACCGCCGTGGTCACCGTCGACAGCGCCGACGCCACCGTCTATGCCAACTTCAGCGGCAATCCCATCCTGACCCTCGCCGCCAACGGTAACGGCCGTGTGTACTTCGAGGGTTTTGCCGGATACACCGTGAACCGTAACGAGAACATCCTCGTCACCAACTTCACCGACTTCCCGCACACTTGGTACGAGGCCAGCACCATCACCGAGATCAACGGTGGCAACGGCATGGTGACCAAAGACGCTACCGAGCACTACGTCAGCGTGGCCGGTGCCTTCAACGGCACTGCCACCGTGGTGACCACGAGCGGCAGCTTCAACGTCACCTGCATTCCCACCGTGCCCAACGGCGTGAGTGTTATGACTCTTGATACCTATACCATGGAGCCTGGCACGCCGGTGACCATTGTTGCCGAACCTGAGGCCGAGCACTACCTCGTGAACTGGGAGGACCTCGACAGCGCCCTTGCGGTCCGCGACTCCGTGATCCGCTACAACACCACGCTGCAGGCCAACTTCCTGCACTTCCCGTATGTGCTGACAGTGAATGTCGACACCGTGATGGGTAGCGCCGCCCCGGCCGAAGGCCAGGCCTACGTAACCCTGAACGCCGACGGCAGCTACACCGTGATGGCCGACAGCACCGTGACCTTGATTGCCACCGCCGACTCGGGTTACAGCTTCATGGGCTGGATGGATGCCAACGACAGCGTGGTGAGCATGAGCGACACCCTTAATGTCACCATGGTGAACGACACCGTCCTCACCGCCCTCATGGACACCAACATCTATCAACTGATCGTGCTTGCCAACGACAGCACCATGGGTACTGTTGCCGGTACCGATTCTACCGCCAAGCACTTCCTTACCTATAATATCAGCGCCACGGCCAACCCCGGCTACCACTTCGTGGTCTGGAGCGACGGCGACAGCAACGCCACCCGCACCGTCAGCCTGACGAGCGACAGCGTGTTCACCGCCATATTCGACACCACCAAGGCCGAGCTGGCTTGGAGCGCCGACACCTTCACCTGCTACACCTTGATAGACCCCAACAACTGGAGACCCACCCTCACCAACCCCCACGGCGTCGAAGTGCGCTACGGCTGCGTCGAGGGCACCATGCCCGTTGTTGACACCACCGGCGTCCTGGGCGACAGCCTGGCCTATGGCTACGCTCCCAACTTCAACGGCATGGGTACCTACCATATCTACGCCGTCCACGACCTGACCCAGGAGTACTTCTACGACTCTGTGGTCTACGTCCTGAACGTGGAGCGCGGCACCATCGTGACCCTGACCCAGAACGACACCCTTGCAGGCAGCGCCCTGTTTGCCGACAAGGACAGCCTGGCCACGCTGACCCACGCCTATGACACGGATGGCCATCTGGCCTTCGTGGCCCACGGCCAGACCGTCGATGTTGTGGCCGAGCCCGCCGAAGGATACCACTTCACCGCATGGCAGGAAGGCAACCTCATCGCCGGCTACACCGACATCGATACCAACCTTGAATACAGCTACCTGGTGCCCGACACCATGGCCACCGGCCTGAAGGCTGTGTTCGACACCAACGAGTATGTGATGAACATTGCCGTGGCCGCTGCCAACAGCGGTATGGGTACCGTCACCGGTCCCGACACCGTGAAGCACTTCCTCAGCGGCATCTACGTTGCCACCGCCGACACCGGCTACCACTTCACCGGCTGGGTGAACGAGGCCGACAGTGTGGTAAGCATGAAGGACACCCTCGTCGTTGCCCCTGTGAGCGACACCACTCTCTATGCTACCTTCGACACCAACACCTACGTGCTGACCGTGCTTGCCGCCGACAGCACAATGGGTAGTGTGGCCGGCAGCGACACCGTGAAGCACTTCGTGGAATACACCATCAGTGCCACCCCGGCCACCTGCTACGAGTTTGTGGCTTGGAGCGACGGCGACAGCAACGCCACNNAGCAACGCCACGCGTACCGTCACCCTGACGAGCGACAGCACCATCACCGCCGAGTTCGCCTACACCATGCGTGAGAGCTACGACACCATGGATGTCTGCGACACCCTGCTGTGGAACGACAGTATCTACGCCCTGAGCGGCGACTATCAGAAGGTCCTGCAGACCGCAGAGGGTTGCGACAGCACCGCCTACCTGCACCTGACCGTCAGGTACAGCACCAGTAGCCTGACCACCGTGGAGGCCTGCGAGAGCCACACCTGGCACGACGTGACTTACACCACCTCGACCAAGGCTCACTTCGACACCATCAACGCCGTGAGTTGCGACAGTATCGCCAACCTCGACCTGACGATTAACTACAACGCCACCAGCGATACCACCGTGGTTACCTGCGACAGTGTGTATATCTGGAACGGCATCACCTATGTTACCTCCACTATCGGAACCTGGCATACCACCACTGTGAACGGCTGCGACAGCACCGCCACGCTCTACCTGACGCTGAACAACACGTTCACCGGCATCGACGAGCAGCAGCACTGCTACAGCTACACTTGGGTAAATGGTGTGACCTATACCGAGAGCACCGACACCGCTACCTACGTCTATCAGATGGAGAACGGCTGCGACAGCACCGTGACGCTGCACCTGACCATCAGCGACACCATCTACCGCGTCGAGACCGTCACCGCTTGCGACAGTTTCGAGTGGCACGGTGTGACCTACACTGCCTCGACCAACGAGCCTACCTATTCCACCACCAGTGCCACCGGATGCGACAGTATCGTCACGCTGAACCTCACCATCAACAACAGTGTTGAGACCAGCTTCGATGCCGCTACCTGCAGCTACTACATCTGGGATGGTACCTATTATAATGAGACCGGCAGCTACACCAAGCACTACACCGCCGCCAACGGCTGCGACAGCACCGTGACGCTGAACCTCACCGTCAACCAGGTCGTGAACGTCGCCGTCAGCGACACCGCCTGCGGCAGCTACACCTGGAACGATGTGACCTACACCGCCTCGGGTGCCTACACGCAGCACTTCACTGGCAGCAACAACTGCGACAGCACCGTCACCCTGACGCTCACTGTCAAGCAGCCCACCACTGCCACCGTCACGGCTTCGGCTTGCGACAGCTACACTTGGCACGACAGCACCTACACCGAGACTCCCGCCGTGGCTCCGACCTACACCACTACCGGCAGCAATGGCTGTGACAGCGTCACCACCTTGCAACTGACCGTGAGACATGCCACCACCGGCACCGAGACCCTCGTGGCCTGCGACAGCATCGAGTGGCACGGCACCGTCTACACCGCCAGCAACAACAGCGCTACCTACAGCACCACCAATGCCGCGGGATGTGACAGCACGGTGACCCTGAACCTCACTATCAAGCAGAGCGTTGCCTACAGCTTCGCTGAAACCGCCTGCAGCAGCTACAACTGGGATGGTACCAACCTCACTGAGAGTGGAAGCTACAGCAAGAGCTACACGGCAGCCAACGGCTGCGACAGTATTGCCACGCTCAACCTCACCATCAGCCAGGTGGTGAATGTCGCCGTCAGCGACACCGCCTGCAGCAGCTACACCTGGAACGGCACGACCTATGCCACCTCGGGTGTCTACACGCAGACCTTCGCTGGCAGCAACAACTGCGACAGCATCGTCAACCTGACGCTCACTATCAACAATCCCACCACTGCCACCGTCGTGGCATCGGCCTGCGACAGCTACGAGTGGCATGGTGTGACCTACACCGAGACTCCCGCCGAGGCTCCGACCTACACCACCACCGGCAGCAACGGCTGCGACAGCGTGACCACCCTCCATTTGGTCATCGTCCACAGCGGCACCAGCGTGGACACCGTGGAGGCTTGCGACAGCTACACCTGGATTGATGGCGTGACCTACACCGCCTCTACCAACGAGCCCACCTACACCATCACCGGTGAGGGATGCAACGTGGAAGTGACGCTGAACCTCACCATCAAGAACAGTGTGGAGCAGAGCTTCAACGACACCGCTTGCAACTACTACATCTGGGACGGTAACTACTACAACGAGAGTGGCAGCTACAGCAAGACCTATGCCGCTGCCAACGGTTGCGACAGCACCGCCACCCTGATTCTCACCATCAACCAGCCTGTGACCGTCGCCATCAGCGAGACCGCCTGCGGCAGCTACACCTGGAACGACGTGACCTATACCGCCTCGGGCGCCTACACCCAGAGCTTCACCGGCAGCAATGGCTGTGACAGCACCGTCAACCTGACGCTCACCGTCAAACAGCCCACCACTGCCACCGTCACGGCTTCGGCCTGCGAAAGCTATGAGTGGCACGGTGTGACCTACACCGAGACTCCCGCCGAGGCTCCGACCTACACCACCACCGGCAGCAATGGCTGTGACAGCGTCACCACCTTGCAGCTGACCGTGAAACATGCCACCACCGGCATCGAGACCCTCGTGGCCTGCGACAGCATCGAGTGGCACGGCACCGTCTACACCGCCAGCAACAACACCGCCACCTACAGCACCACCAACGCTGCGGGATGCGACAGCACGGTGACCCTGAACCTGACTATCAAGCAGAGCGTTGCCTACAACTTCGCCGACGCCGCCTGCGGCTACTACATCTGGAACGGCACCTACTATGGTGAAAGCGGCAGCTACAGCAAGAGCTACACCGCCTCCAACGGCTGCGACAGCATTGCCACGCTGACCCTTACCGTCAACCAGCCTGTGACCGACGCCATCAGCGAGACCGCCTGCGGCAGCTACACCTGGAACAACGTTGAGTACGCCGCTTCGGGTGTCTACACTCAGAGCTTCACCGGCAGCAACGGCTGCGACAGCACCGTCACCCTGACGCTGACCGTCAAGCAGCCTGTTACCGCCACGGTCACAGCTACGGCTTGCGACAGCTATGAGTGGCACGGTGTGACCTACACCGAGACTCCCGCCGTGGCTCCGACCTACACCACTACCGGCAGCAATGGCTGTGACAGCGTCACCACCTTGCAACTGACCGTGAGACATGCCACCACCGGCATCGAGACCATTATGGCCTGCGACAGCTATGAGTGGCACGGCACCGTCTACACCGCCAGCAACAACACCGCCACCTACAGCACCACCAACGCCGCAGGTTGCGACAGCACGGTGACCTTGAACCTGACGATCAACAACCCGGTCCACACGGCCGAGACTGAGGTGGCCTGCGGCAACTACAGCTGGCACGGTACCGTCTACAACGAGAGTGGCAACTACACCTATAGCCACGCCGATGCCAACGGCTGCACGCAGGTCGACACCCTCCACCTGACCATCAACAACCCGGTCCACACGGCCGAGACCGAGGTGGCCTGCGAGAGCTACACCTGGAACGGCACCGAGTACACCGTCAGCGGCGACTACACCTACAGCCACGCCGACGCCAACGGCTGCACCCAGGTCGACACCCTCCACCTGACCATCAACAACCCGGTCCACACAGCCGAGACTGAGGTGGCCTGCGAGAGCTACACCTGGAATGGCACCGTCTACACCGTCAGTGGAAAATACACCTACACCACTACCGGCAGCAACGGCTGTGACAGCGTTACCACCCTGCACCTGACCATCAACAATCCGGTCCATACGGCCGAGACTGAGGTGGCCTGCGGCAGCTACACCTGGAACGGCACCGTCTACACCGAGAGCGGCGACTACACCTACAGCCACCTCGACGCCAATGGATGCACTCAGGTCGACACCCTGCACCTGACCATCGGCAACAGTTTTGTTGTTGAAGAAACTGTCAGTACCTGCGACATCTACGAGTGGAATGGCCGTATGTACACCGAGAGCGGTGACTACACCTACAACACCACTACCGTCACCGGTTGCGACAGCACCGTCATACTGCACCTCACCGTCAACCACAGTGCCGAGAGTTCGTTCGACACGCTGTGCAACGGATCCTTCGTCTGGAACGGCGAGACCTTCAACGAGAGCGGCACCTATGTGCGTACCTTGACCACCGTCAACGGCTGCGACAGCGTCGTTACCCTCAACCTTGTCATCCTGCCCGAGGGCTTCGTGATGCCTTACCTCTACAACATTATGGATGTGATGCTCACCATCAACCACAATGAGGAAGGTATGGAGAACGTCAACTATGTCTACTATCGCTGGTACCGTGATGGCGAGTTGGTACTCGAAGGCCCCAACCACGACAACTACAGCGAAGGCGGCAACAAACTCAAAGGTTGCTATAATGTCGAGGTGGCCGTCGATGAGAATATGGAGTACTGGGTACGTTCCAATACTGTATGTATCGGCAGTGTCGGTATCGATGACGTTGAAGACCTCGAATTCTCCATCGCCCCCAACCCCGTGATGCATGGCAGCATGGTTAGTGTTTCCATTGAAGGAGTTGACCTGCAGGGCGCTGAGATTCGTGTCTACGACATTCAGGGTCGCATGATTCTCCTGCAGAAGGACAATGGAATCATCGAGGCTCCCCAGGTTGCGGGCACATACATGGTCCGCCTGACGCTGAACGACGGCAGAACCGCCGTGAAACGACTCATCGTTAAGTAAATGCCTAGGATAACCCAGGATAGCCTAGGCCGGGCTATCCTGGGGAAACCTAGAACTACAAAAAAAAAGAAACAACAATGAAAACAACAAAAGTAACAATAGCATTGGCAACAGCCATGTTCCTCATTGGAATGCCTGACACGCAGGCTCAGGAAAACGGCAAAGGACACGAACTGTCGGTTGCCTTCCAAGGCCTCGGCATTGGATCCATGCCCTTCTCTGGCTCCGCCTCGTGGGACGACCAGCCCAGCCTCTCCCTCGGCTTCAACGTGGGCTATACCTACTGGTTTGGCGAACATTTTGGTTTTCGTACAGGCGTGCGTCTGAGTCACTTTTCGCACAACCAAAAAATCTCCAACTTTAACCTTCCCATCTCTACCAGCATGCCGATGAGCAGTCTGGGTCTGCCTGGTGGTAGTGCTCTGACCACGGTGTCTCTCCGCGGTACGGCCACCTCCATCCAGGAGGAGCAAAGTTACACCTACTTAGAACTGCCCATCCAGTTGGCCATGCGGTTTGGTGGAGTCTTTGTAAACGTCGGTCTTTCTCTGTCCAAGGCTGTGAATGCTACCGCCGACTACAGTTTCACCGACCCTGCTCTCGCCATCACCGCTATCCCTGACCTTGGCATTACGCCCACTACGCCAGTTCCCATGACCCTGAACGGTGCCACGGAGAAGAGTGTGAAGAATGCCGACATGACAAAACCCTTCTACTGCCTCCTCGATGCCGAAGTGGGATACAACTTTCCCATCGGGGACGCCACCACTCTCTCCCTCGGCCTCTTTGGCCGCTATGCCCCCATCGCCTTCAAGACCGACAATAATGTCGATATCTATGCCCTGAAATCCGATGCCACCTTCACCGTCACCCAGCCTTCCACCGCCGCACAGGTGGAGAAGATGGGCTACTACGAAATCGGTGTCAGCCTCGGCGTGAACTTCGGCCTGGGCCGCAAACGCCAGGGAGCTTTCACCGAGCAGCAGCAGCCGGTGCTGACGCCCGTCGACAACGGCAACAGTCAGGCTGACCGCGACGCCATGGAGCAGTCTATCCAGAAGGCCGCTTCCGAGATCGCCGCCCTGAAGGCCGCCCGCGAGAAGGACGCCGCCGAGATGGCTGCCATGAAAGCCGCCCAGCAGAAGGCTGAGGCCGACCTCGCCGCCATGAAGGCCGCCCAGCAGAAGGCCGAGGCCGACTTCGCCGCCATGCAGGCTGCCGCCAGCCGTCAGCAGACCCCTGTGACCCCCAGGGAGAAAGCACAGAAGAAGCTCGACGACCTGAAAGCCACCATCTATTTCGACTTCAAAAGCACCCATGTGAATCCCGCTCCCGAAGAGGAGAGCGCCATCCAGGCCATCTGCGAGGCCATGAAGGACGACCCCGAGATGCAGGTCGTCATCACCGGCCACGCCGACAACAGCGGCTCCCACAAGGTCAACTGGAGGTACGGCTACCGCCGTGCGCAGGCACTGAAACGCTACATGGTCAAGCAGGGTGCCATCGCCGAGAACATCAAATGCGAAAGCAAGGGCGAGAAGGACCCTATCGCTGACAACGACACCAAGGAAGGCCGTGCCCAGAACCGTCGCGCCACGGTGAAGTTCAAATAACTTTTCAGCATAAGTGCAACAAAGGGGTGCTTCCGTATGGGGGCATCCCTTGTTGCTTTTATGGGCTGTTGATAACTTCCCGAGTGCAGTTCGGAAAAATATCCATGTTGTTCCATTTGAGGAATCAGACAGACAGCGCGCGGTAAATCGTGTCGGAGGGACGGAGCACCGCCAAAAGTACCCCGGAGGTATTTTGGAGGCACATGGGAGGTACCCCTTAGGCACCCTAGAGTTGGTATAGAGATAGTATAGGCTTGGTATAGGGTTGATATGGACTTGCATACAAGGTGGAACGGATTGAAAACGAAGCACCTAATATAATTTATAAATAAATTATATTACCGTACCCCTTTTCTCCTAAAAAAGGCGACGCCTCGCACAATAAAAGTGCGGGACGTCGCGTTTTTATGAGCGATGAGAAATCCCGAGACCACTAAACACAACTATGGGCACGCGCTACTTGTGGCGGGTGCCCATGGTCGTATGGGTTGTGCCATACTGGCAGCAAAGGCAGCATTGCGGAGTGGCTGCGGACTGGTGACAGTACATCTACCCCAACGCTGCGTCGACCCTATGCAGGCTGCTTTCCCAGAAGCCATGGTCAGCATCGACCCCTGCGACAATACATTCTCCATGCCTCCAACACATCCGGAGCATTACTCCGCCATTGCCGTGGGACCAGGTATCGGCACTGACGAAAGTACGCAGAAAGCAATGTACAAATTACTGTCCGAGCGGCCATCAGGCATCCCTCTGGTACTCGACGCCGACGCAATAAACATCCTGGCCATGCACCCCGACTGGCTGACGTCGGCCAAAGGGGCGGTTCTCACTCCCCACGCACGGGAATACAAAAGGCTGTTTGGTGATGCCGACCCGGCCATGACTGCTACCAAATATGGTATTATCATCGTCAAGAAAGCCCACAGGACACACATCTATTCCATTGATGGACAAGTATATGAAAACCGTACCGGCAATGCCGGCATGGCTACTGCCGGCAGTGGCGATGTACTGACGGGAATACTACTTGGAATGCTGTCATCCAATAGATTACACAAATCCATCTACGATATTGTGTGCAAAGCCGTGGAGATACATGGCAGAATTGGCGATATAGCCATTGAAAAACAGTCAGAATCAAGCTTGATAGCAAGCGACCTGATAGAAAATCTTCGCCATATATCTACCGATATAACAACAAATTAGACAGTAACAAGAAAAATATTTCAAAAAAAATTTGGTCAGAAAGAGAAAAGTTTGTACTTTTGCACCCGATTTCGAGAGAGCCAAGTGGTAATAGAAATCCCAACTTCCTCCTTAGCTCAGTTGGTTAGAGCACCTGACTGTTAATCAGGGGGTCGAAGGTTCAAGTCCTTCAGGGGGAGCAAAAGAAAGCCGCACACGATGCGGCTTTTTTATTAAGACAACGTATGAAAACTATAATCACAGTACTTATTATAGCCATCGGAGTGCTGGCACTAATGATGGCAGGATTGGGTATCAAAATACTGACGCATAAGGAGAAGGAATTCAAGCGCCCCTGCGCCAACGCCGACCCCAAGACTGGTCGGTGTACCCATTGCACGTGCGGGAAAAAGCAAAACGGCTGATGGATTGTCCATCAGCCGTTTTTTTTCATTTCTGAGAGAACTCCTTTATTCGTTGCTCCTCGCTACGCTTGCACACCAGCAGCCGATCGCCCTTGGCTGAGACGATATATCCGTCAAGTCCTTGAAGGACCACCTTCGACGCTTCTTCGGCATGTACCACGCAGTTTGAGCATTCATACATATCCACCTCTCCAACAGCGCCGTTATTAGCGGCGTCTTTCTGCAACTTGTCGTGTAGCGAAGCCCAGTTGCCGAGGTCACTCCAGCCAAAGTCGGCGGGATGGGTATACACCTTGCCATCGGCGGCAGCGGGCTCCATCACGGCATAGTCGATTGATATCCTTTCGCACTGAGGGAATACGGACAGCACATCCTCGGGCGTCTTCATGCGTTCCATGTCGCTGGCAATATTGGGTTTATAGGTACCAATGGCGTTGGTGATGGTCTTCACATTCCACACGAAGATTCCTGCATTCCACAGGTAGTTACCTGCCTGTAGATACTGCTCCGCCACCTCAAGAGAGGGCTTCTCTTTGAAAGCAATCACCTTCCGAATCTCTCCGCTTACCACTTTCAACTCTCCGTTTTCCACTTCCACATAGCCATAACCTGTTTCAGGTCTAGAGGGCTTAATGCCGATGGTGACGATAGCATCGCTCTTCTCGGTGAACGACAGAGCGTTGCCTATCACTCGACGAAACTCCTCTGGGTCCATCACCACTGCATCGGCGGGCGTCACCACAACGTTGGCCTCGGGGTCCTCGTCCTTGATGCGCCAGCAAGCCCAGGCGATACAAGGGGCCGTATTACGGGCGGCGGGCTCCGCAAGAATATGGTTGACAGGCATCTCTGGCAGCTGCTCACGCACAATGTCCACATAGGCGGCATTTGTTACCACCCAGAAATTCTGCATCGGGCAGAGGCCTTTGAAGCGGTCCACGGTGAGCTGTATCAGCGTACGGCCGCAGCCCAGGATATCGATAAACTGTTTGGGAAACTCGGGTGTACTCAGTGGCCAGAAACGGCTACCGATGCCGCCGGCCATTATGACGATGTGGTTGTTCATTTTCGATTGTTAAAACTTGTTAATTATTAACATTTCCGTCTCGAAATGTTTTGCAAAAGTACGATTTTTCCCCAACACAAGCAAAAAATAATCCGAATGTACTGTATACAAATGCCTTATACTAGGTATCAACACCCTACCAACTCCTTACCAACACCTAACCAACTCCTACCATAGTAAAAGATGAAAGGTCGCTTTGGAGGTCAAGTACTGAATGTTAAAGGTTGTTAACAGCTGCTGTCACGATTGTTAACAAATAGTTTTGGGAGGAGCATATTTATTTCGTACCTTTGCGGCATGGTAGAAACACAAAACGAGAAGATTTTTTCTCTTGAAGAGATTGATTATGCGCGGTTTTGGGGTACCAACGACCGAATGCTTGACTTTGTGAGGATGCTGTTCCCCAAATTAAAGCTCATTGCCCGCGGCGAAATGCTCAAGGCTATCGGCTCAGAGGAGGACATCGCCTGGTTCGACGGCAAGCTACAGGCCATGATGACCTACTACAACAAGTTTGGCCGCATCAGCGAAAACGCTATCATGGGCATCATGGAGAGTGGCGGAGGAAGCCCGGACGCCGAGGTGAGTGACGAAGTACTCGTCCACGGACGCAATGGTTTGTTAATTAAGGCCCGTACCCCCAACCAACAGCGTTTGGTGCGCTCGGTCTACGAGCACGACATGGTCTTCGCCATAGGTCCCGCCGGAACGGGCAAAACATACACCGCAGTTGCCATGGCCGTTCGTGCTCTGAAGAACAAGGAGATACGCCGAATAATTTTGACTCGCCCCGCCGTGGAGGCCGGTGAGAATCTAGGCTTCTTACCTGGCGATCTGCGCGACAAACTAGACCCCTACCTTCAGCCTCTGTATGACGCTCTTAGGGATATGATTCCTCAGCAGAAGCTCCTCTCCTACTGGGAGGACAACACCATTGAAATTGCTCCTTTAGCTTTTATGCGTGGTCGCACGCTGGACAATGCCTTTGTCATCCTTGACGAGGCACAGAACGCCACTAGCGCACAACTCAAGATGTTTCTCACCCGCATGGGTCGCAACGCCAAGTTCGTCATCACCGGCGACCTGACACAGGTAGACCTGCCACGCCACCAACAGAGTGGTCTGCTTCAGGCGGTCAACATCCTCAAAGAGGTGAAGGGCATCGACATCATCCAATTGGACAACCGCGACGTCATTCGTCACCGCCTCGTCACCGATATTATCCGCGCTTATGACAACTTACCCAAATTGCAAGATTAATCTCGGCCTCCATGTGGTGGGGAAACGACCGGACGGCTACCACGACTTGGAGACGATATTCCTGCCGGTAGATTCATTGCGAGATACGCTGGAAATCATCGAAGCCCCCCTCTCCATGCAACAGGACGGCATCACGCTCGACAACGCCCCCGAGGACAACCTTTGCATGAAGGCCTGGACGTTGCTACACGAGGAGTTGGGCATCCCCACTGTGAGCATCCGTCTGAAGAAAGGCATCCCCTTTGGTGCCGGCCTCGGTGGCGGCTCAGCAGACGCCGCCTTCACCCTCAAGATGCTAAACGAAATGTTCTCTATTGGACTTAACGACAACCAACTGGAGCAATTCGCCGCCCGTTTGGGTGCCGACTGTGCCTTCTTCATCAAGAACCAGCCAGCCTACGCCACGGGTATCGGAGCCCAGTTGGAACCAATCGAGTGGAAGGTGGAAAGTGAAAAGTGGAAAGTGTTTATAGAAATACCAGAAGGGGAACACGTCAGCACCAAAGAGGCCTATAGTGGATTAAAACGCGACCTCTTTGGCACCGCCCGTCCTGACCTGCGCGAATCCATAAAGCGACCGATAGAGGAATGGAAAAGCCTTATCGTCAACGACTTTGAGGCCTCCGTCTTCCCGTCCCACCCCGCCATCGCCGCTCTTAAAGAAAACATGTACGCACGAGGGGCTCTCTACGCCAGTATGACCGGTAGTGGCGCCGCCGTCTTCGGAATCTTCGCCAATTGAGGCTCTGATAGAGCAACTCAAAGCATAATACTGATACCTAAGGTAAGATATCTACTTTTTACAGACGGCGTTGCCTCCCCATTGGAAGAAGAACTACCACTTCTGTTTAGCAATCCAAAGGCGTAAGTCATATCAATGCATACATCGGAAATACGGACTCCCGCCCCAAGGGTAATTCCAATATCAAAGCGATTCAATCCTTCCGGATATTTTCCATAATCTTCTCCAGCCGATAAACCTAACAACATTTGAGGACCGACACACGCATATAAACCAAAATCCTCATTAATATTAGCACCCACTTTAATCAGGAGGGGCACCATAAAATCTATCATGTGCACCTTCTCCTTTATTGCTACACAAAAAATATATCTCGGGCAAAATGATAAATAATCGTTAATTTTCAATATATTACCAAACCCTATATAACCACCATTAAAATCCACTGAAGCAGATAATCCATTAGAAGATGACATCAACGATGGTCGGCTGTATCCTGCAAAAAAAGCGAACTTGAAATTACTCTTAATAGAGTTATCTTTCCCCACCTCATTGTTTTTTACAGGAGTAACTTTTTTATCGGTCTTCTGGTCAAATGTCTGCACATCTCCATTAGCAAATACTATTGAAGCTATTTTATCACAAGATATGACGAAAATCGGACCCTCTGGATTATTGCTTTTTCTGTACTCGACTTCGGTTTCACTTATCTTTACTATTTTAGCATCAATCCTTTCTGATATACGCGTAACAATAATATCTTGTGCAGAAATTGCCTGTGCTATCAAAACACCAAGAAAAAACAATATAAACCTCTTCATATAAACAGCCCTTCTTCCGTGTCGGGCACAACCTTTGTTTCCGACCCTCCAACGGAACTTGAATAATATTGAATAAGAAAAGGCATGAGGTTATGTACTCATGTCCGTTGTTATTGAGGTAACGCCAATCACCTTTGAAGGAACGAACTCTTGGGGAACATATCTCACGCCTGAAGATATGCCATAGATATAGCATACACTATCAAGCGAAAGCAAAATGCTCGGTCCTCCTTCTGGAAATTTGGCGTTTTCAATAACAGGACATTATCACAATGCTTTTCTTGCTTACACTTTCAACCTCTCGAAAGCGACTGCAAAAAAACAACTATTTTTTCATTCAGACAAATTATAAAAAAAATTACGATTTTTTAGGTTTACATTTATAAGAAAACTGGCATTAATTTTGTCAGTTTAGAAAATAGTTGTATCTTTGCAGAACGAAAAATAAACACAGAATATAAACAATCGTCTAACAATTAACGGGTTAGACGGCAAAAAGAAAGAAAATGAAAAAAGGAATCCATCCCGAAAACTATCGCCTCGTGGTGTTTAAAGACATGTCGAACGACAATATGATTCTCACCAAGAGCTGCGCCAACACCAAAGAGACCGTGGTTTATACCGACGGCAAAGAGTATCCCGTTGTGAAGCTCGAAATCTCGAACACTTCGCACCCCTTCTTCACTGGCAAACTGAAACTCGTTGACACCGCCGGACGCGTCGACAAGTTCATGAACAAGTACAAAAAGTACGCCAAAAAGGCCGAATAAACGGATCTTTTTGAAGTGCCTTTCAGAAAAAGAAGGCTGAGTAAGAAAAAAGGTAATTTGTTTTAGATTTTAAATCAGAGCGACCTGCTTCAACACAAAGCAGGTCTCTCTTTTTGAAAACATTATCACTTTTTTTTTGCCATGTCGCCAAAAATTTGTACTTTTGCATTTGTTTTTCCAACCCCGAAGTTAGGAACAATCATCCAACAAACGGAGAGATGGCAGAGCGGTCGATTGCGGCGGTCTTGAAAACCGTTGACCTGCGAGGGTCCGGGGGTTCGAATCCCTCTCTCTCCGCAAATTTTATCACCCGCCTGCGGCGGAAATCCATAAATCCCCATAATATAGATTTATAGATTTCGCCCGAAGGGCGGAAAATTTATTAGCCATGCTGCAACTGCAATATATCAAAGATCATCGTGAGGAGTGTATCTCCCGTTTGAAAATCAAGAATGTCGCCGATGTGGAGGCTCGCATCGACGAAATCATCACCCTCGATGCCGAACGCCGCGCCTTGCAGGTAAAGGCCGACGCAGCCAAAGCCGAAGCCAATAAAATAGCCAAGGAGATTGGCATGCTGATGAAGCAGGGCAATGCTGCCGAAGCGGAGAAACGAAAAGTGGAGAGTGGAAAGTGGAAAGCGGAGAGCGATTCGCTAACCGCCCAGCAGACCGAGACCGAAAAGCTTCTCAACGAGAAGCTCATCTCGTTGCCCAACACCCCTCATATCACCGTGCCTTGTGGCAAAAGTGAGGCCGACAATGTGGTGGTTGGCGAGTTCGGCGTGAAACCCGACCTGCCTGCTGACGCACTACCCCACTGGGATCTCTGCGCCAAGTACGACATCATAGACTTCGAACTGGGGAACAAGGTGACGGGAGCCGGCTTCCCCTTCTACAAAGGCAAGGGTGCCCGTTTGCAAAGGGCCCTTATCAACTTCTTCCTCAACGAGGCCGCTGACGCTGGCTTCTTGGAAATACAACCTCCGCTGATGGTCAACGAGGCCTCGGGCCTTGGCACTGGCCAACTGCCCGACAAAGAGGGTCAAATGTATGCCATACCCTTGGACGGATTCTATATGATTCCCACCGCCGAAGTGCCAATCACCAATATCTTCCGCGGCGAAGTAATCGATGCCAAGCAGTTCCCTATCAAACGTGTCGGATACAGCGAGTGCTTCCGACGTGAGGCTGGCAGTTACGGCAAGGACGTACGCGGATTAAACCGTCTGCACGAATTCTCAAAGGTGGAAATTGTGGTCATCGAGCACCCCAATCGCAGCTACAACATGCTCGAAGAAATGAAGAAACATGTGGGCGGTCTGCTCAACAAGCTAGGTTTGCCGTACCATATCCTGAAGCTCTGTGGTGGCGACATCAGTTTTACCAGCGCCATGACCTTCGACTTCGAGGTGTGGAGTGCCGCACAAAAGCGTTGGCTCGAAGTGAGTTCCGTCTCCAACTTCGAGACCTTCCAAGCCAACCGCATGAAGTTGCGTTTCAAAGACGAGAACGGCAAGATGCAACTCTGCCATACCCTCAATGGCTCAGCCCTAGCCCTTCCGCGCATCGTCGCCGCCCTGTTGGAGAACAATCAAACGCCCGACGGCATTGTAATGCCCGAGTGTCTGAGACCCTATTTGGGATTCGAGATTATCAATTAAGAATTAAAAGTTAAGAATCAAGAAACAGGCTGGCGTATCCGAAGATACGACAGCCTGTCTTTCCCTATTCGATTCGCAGATTCCTAGAAGTGGAAGCCGATACGAAGCATGACGCTACCCACAGAACGGCGTTGACGGCTGATACCTGTCATAGGATGATACTTCTCTGTATTTTGGGTATAGTCAATCTCATGTGTGCCAAGCCCATAGTAGTAGATACCGGCACTAACATGCTCGCCAAAAAAGGCACCGGCACCCAGCATGAATGAGAAAGCGAAACTACCCTTGTAGTAGTAACGCTCGAGATCCTCAACCTTTCCTTTACCTTCGGAAGTAATCCACAGAAAATCGGTACCAAGACCAAACTCTCCAAAAGCCCTGATACTCTGCCAAGGAAGCTGATCATAAATATAACTCACACCCAGAAGAATCGGAATATTAAAATAGGTAGGGGTGCTGTAGTAAACATCGCTATATTTATCGCTCCAACCGCCGCCGAGGGTATTCCACAAAAAGTCGATACCGGCAAAGGGGGCCACCTGACCCACTCCAACACTGAAATGATAGTTGGCACGATAACCAAGTCCGAAACCAACAGAGGCATCTTTTCCAATCTGGGTAACAGTCAGAGGTACCGTATTGGACGATGCACTGCTGGCAAAGTCACCCGTGGGAATATTTCCATTCAAAAAAATCGAATGGCGAAGATAGGTCTGGGATTGAGCCGCCATGCCAACACTCATCAGCATAACGGTCAAGCATAAAACTCTTACAACTTTTCTCATTGTGTTTGTATTTTAAAGGATTATTTATTCTTTTTTGTTTTCTTACTCTTAGCGGGTTTCCTGGCTGCGGGTTTGGCTATTTCCTCCTCGGGAATAGTGGCATCGAGAGGGGGAATCTCGGCATCCAAGTATTCTTCTTCAATATTGCGGATATCCTCATCAGAAGGCTCGAAGTCATCATCATTGGGCTCATCATCGTCACCAATCTTCTCATAGCTATCAAGTTCTTCGGCATCATCGTCTCCGAAAGCAGCTCGAATCTCTTCTTTGTTGATGCCCAGTGAGAGTTTTTTCTTGCGCTTCTCATCCTCCTCTAGATTAGTCTCGAAATCTCCATGACGAAGAACTCGTTCCTTGTGTGTCGGATCGACCTCCTCTTTTTCCAAGGCTTCGCTCAAGGGTGCGAATTCCTCATCCTTGGACTCTCCCTCGTCGTCATCGAAAAGAGCTTTGTCGAGGTCCTCGCCGAGAGTATCAATCTTCACCTCGAACTTGACCATATAGGCAGTATCGTGGGTCTCGAAAGGAACGACAAAAATTGTCTCTCCATTGGGCTTAACAAAACGCTGCATATAGTCGTCATAGCCGTCGGGATAAGTTTCTTTTAACAATCCTTTCAGTTCGTCCGATAGGTTTTTATAGCTGACTATCAGATTTTTCTTGTGTTTTTTGGTAGTTGCCATAGTAACTTGAATTTTTGCAATATTAGGAAGTTATTTTGATATGGCCAAATTTTTTTTACGCCACCACTATAGACTCATCATCCTCAACCCTGAGGTTGGACATTATAAACTCCCGGCGCTCAAAAGTGTTTTCACCCATATAGAAGGAAAGAACACCTTGAGTGTCAAAGTCTTTATGGAGCAGGACGGGATCGAGGCGCATGTCTTTGCCAATAAAGTTCTTGAACTCCTCAGGGCTTATCTCACCGAGACCTTTGAATCGCGTTATCTCGGCGCCAGGTGTTGCCTTGATGGCGGCAATGCGCTCGTCGTCCGTATAGCAGTAGGTGGTCTTCTGCTTGTTGCGCACACGGAAGAGGGGGGTCTGGAGAATATAGACATGTCCTGTTTGAATAAGTTCTGGATAGAAGCGGAGAAAGAAGGTGAGTAACAGGAGGCGAATATGCATACCGTCGACATCAGCATCGGTGGCTATTACAACATTGTTGTAACGCAAATTCTCCATACCGTCATCAATGTCGAGGGCATTGTGCAGGAGATTAAGTTCCTCGTTTTTATAAACATCCACCTTACTGATACTGTAGGTATTCTTTGGCTTGCCACGAAGAGAGAACACGGCTTGAGTGTCGACGTCGCGACTTTTAGTGATGGAACCAGAAGCCGAATCGCCCTCAGTAATAAAAATAGTACTCTCAAGACGTCGTGCATGGTTGGTGTTGTAGTGCACATGACAGTCGCGCAATTTGCGGTTATTGAGGCTGGCTTTTTTACCTGCCTCGCGGGCAACCTTCTTGATACCGGCAATCTCCTTGCGTTCCTTCTCATTAGCGTTGATCTTGAGCAGCAAGGCATCGGCTGTCTCCGCGTGCATATGGAGGTAGTTGTCGAGGTGACGTTTTAGGATATCAAGTACATAGGTCTTAAGTAGGGGCGAGTCGTTGGTGCCATCAATTTGGTTGGGCTCAAGGTGTGTTGACCCCAATTTGGTCTTGGTTTGAGCCTCAAATACAGGCTCCTGTATGCGAACACAGAGGGCGCAAACAAGGCCTTGACGGATAACCTCTGGCGAATAGTCCTTCTTGATAAAATCCTTGACCACACGGGCATAAGCCTCGCGAAAGGCACTCTGATGAGTGCCACCTTCAGTGGTATGCTGTCCGTTGACGAATGAATAATAATAGTCGTTGCTTTGCCCGTTAACGTGGGTGAATGCGGCCTCGAAATCTCCTTCTTTTATATGTATTATGGGATAGAGCGGATCGGACTGGAGATTGTTTTCCAGCAGGTCAAAGAGACCATTCTTGGAGTAGTAGCGCTTGTCATTATAGTACATCGTCAGGCCACGGTTTAGATAGCAGTAGTTCCATATGCGGCGCTCAACATACTCGCCAATAAAATGATAGTTACCAAAAAGTTTGCCATCTGGGACGAACTCAACAAGTGTGCCAGTACAGACTGCCGAGCCGTCTACAGCAACAATACCAGTGTCACCAGTGAGCTTTCCTTCAGAGAACTCGACAACACGTGTTTTCCCATCACGTATTGACTGCACCTTGAACCAACTGCTCAAAGCGTTCACGGCCTTGGTCCCCACACCATTCAATCCCACCGACTTCTGGAATACCTTGCTGTCATACTTAGCGCCAGTATTTAACTTGCTTACAGCCTCCACCAACTTGCCCAACGGGATACCGCGACCGTAGTCTCGGATGCTCACCTTGCGTTCTGCGAAAGCTATCTTCACCTCTATCTTCTTTCCGTAGCCCGAGGTAAACTCATCAATGGCATTGTCTATCACCTCCTTGATGAGAACATAGATACCATCGTCATGCGAAGAACCGTCGCCCAGTTTGCCAATATACATTCCAGGCCGCAGACGGATATGCTCCATATCCTCAAGATGGACGATAGAATCGTCATTATAGTCAATGGGGTTGCTTGTGTTGATGATGTCGTTCTGTTCCATATGGATAAGTGGGGTTAGTCTATTTTCATTTCCGAACTAACGGCATAGCCTGTCTTTTCTCCCTCAGCCACAGGTTCACCCATGGTGACAGAGAACTGACTCTCGGCAACGCCCTGTTCTATTAGGTAACGATGGACAATTCCGTTGCGGAATTCATAACTGCGCGAAACCGTGTCAGAGGCTGTCTCAGGCATTCGCTGCTCAAGAGTAAAAAAGAGCAATGAATCGCTCTTGGCTATGGTGGCCAAGTCTCCGAGAATGTGATACTGCTCCGAAGTCAAGCCATGTTGCGATGGCTCCATCTCAATAAAATCCAGATTATCTCCTTCGAAACCAAGGGCATTACCAAGGACACGGACTGGTGAAGTAGCCACCTTGACAAGCAGGTTACCCAGGGTCCTCCACACCGCCTTCATATAACTAAACTCGGGATTGTCTATATTTCCCTTGACGGGCAAATCAATGAGAATTTTGTCATCCTTATCCTTAAGGATGTAGAGAGCCGTTTTGAGAGGTATCTTCATTTCTGGCTCTACATCGGAACGGCGGCTACCCACCTTGGCCTTATAGATATCAATCTTGTTCCGGTTGTCGAGTTGGCTGTTGGTGATGAAGAGGCGGGTGGTAAAACCGAAGATGCCGTCCTCGACGGGCTGTCCGGTATAGGCAACGGTCCACGGGCTCAACTGTTTCATATCAAGACCTTTGACCGAAAGGAAAAGATTCTGATGATGTTTCCATTGGTCAATATTACCCTTCCACCCAAGGATGAGACGACCACCGCCTGGGAGGGTAGCATGGAGACGGGCGTTATTCTCTCCTGAGGTGCTGATATTGGCAGCGTGGATAGAGAGGTCGGTAATGGGAAAATGGAATTCGTCAGGGAGCGTGTAATCATCATAGGTGAGACTACATCCGGTAATGGCGAGAGTATCTAGGGAGAGGTGCAGCGCGCGAGGTGTAGCGGACGAAGGTTGGGCTGACGAGTCAGCCTGGACAGACAACTCTGGCTGCTCTGTCTGTTCGGACGAGGGGGCAGCCGATGCCACCAGCAACTTGTCCAAGGTGCTGTGGTCAGGCCATTGGCCATAACGGACATCGAGACCGTCGAGAACAATGCTGCGTAAACTATAATTACCCTCATCCAGATTGATATCCTTCACCTGAACTTCCATTTTTTTCAATCCTGCCACCCGAGCTCCGTCCTGCTGCAAGTCCACATTATTCAGTGTCATAGTGCCACCGACATGAATCTTTATTATCTCATCAACGCTACCTTCAATATTGAGTTTCGCAGCAAAGGTTCCCTCCATGCGGTCAAGTCTGACAAAGTCGTCGGTCAGAGGTTTAATATTCTTCAAAGCGAAATCCTCGAGGCTGACAGCGACAGCATAGCGGTTGTTGGGAGCATCATAGTGTCCTTCAATATTCAAACGTCCACCCTCGGCAAATCCAATATTAAGACCTCCGTGACTCTTTTCCTCGCCTCCTACCACGAATCCGGGCACACGCAGATTGATGTCCGGCAGATGCCATTGCTTGCCTTGCGGCAGATCGTGGTAGTGTATCTGGGCATGGCAAAGGCGAATGTTGTAGAACTTTATCACCCAGTTGCCGGGCGTGGTGTCGGTCTTAGGTTCGTCGGAGGAGAAATGGTCAATAATACTATGGAAATTAAAACCCTCTCGTCGCTGTACAACGTTGACATTGAGGCCGGCCAGAGTGATATGACGCAACTTTACGGTATGCCATAACAACTTAGGTAGGCTGGCGCCAATGTCGAGAGTATCGAAACTGGCGAATAACGTAGTGTCGTCATCCTCGTAGAGATTGAAGCCTCGTACCACCAGACGCCCGGTGAGGATATTGACGCGCAGACGGTCGACCTGCACCTTGCGTCCCACCAACTCTTTGCCATGCTTATTGATATAACCTTTGGCAATGGGGCCCGCCAATAGCGAAACAACGATAAGCAATGCCAGCGCAATGCCGACAATCCACAACAAAATTTTAGCCCATTTTTTCATTTCCCAATTCTCATTTCATGGTTTCATAAAAGTGCATCTCCGTGAGGTATTTGTATACAGGCTCTGTGAGGAGGTAGCGCACATCCCTGCCGGCTGCAATCTGTTGTCTAATATAGCTACTGCTGATATCCATCATTGGCACCTCGGCCATCGTAACATTAGGGTGAGTGGACAGTGTGCAATGTTCCGAGCCCGGACGGGGATAGACGAGAATGCGGTAATGCTCCAAGATATACTCATAATTGCGCCAACGATGCAGCGAAGCCAAATTGTCGCTGCCCATGACAAGGCAAAACTCCTTGTCGGGGTATTCGTCACCGAGAGCAGCGAGGGTCACAACAGTGAAGCTCGGTATCGGCAGGTGCATTTCAATATCGCAGACACGGAGACGAAAGTCATCATCAATGGCACGACGCACCATCTGGAGTCTGTTATGGTCGGCCAGGAGCGTGGCACGTTCCTTGAGGGGATTCTGCGGAGAGACCACAAACCACACCTCGTCAACATCTTCGCGCTGCACCATGGCATTGGCGATAACGAGATGACCCACATGAATGGGGTTGAACGAACCGAAAAAAAGCGCAATCCGCTTCAAGCAATCAATAATATTTGTACGCCGTCTCAATCTTGATATGGCGAAGACGGGAACCTTTGAAGGTATAGATTTCGGCCACCTCACCGGCGCCGGAGACAACCTTCAGCACAGCCACATCGGCAGTATACGACTTGGGGTACTGCTTGAAAAAAACCTTAAACACATCGTCCTTCGACATACCCACATGCAGACCGTTGGCAAGCACCACCTCGGGATCGTTGATGCGACCGTCCAAAAGTTCCACCTTCTTCGTCCAGATGGAATAATACAGGTCCAGATAGCTGTCGTCCAGCCGTCTCATACGGTTCACCGACACCTCCATTGAGTCGAAAAATCGGCGCTGGTCGCTCTCACGGTACCAATGCAACTGATTGTCGGTAATATAATGTTCCATCGATTCCCACACACCGAAAGGGTAGATAACATAATTCGACAGCGAATAGACCGTCATAGTATCGGTATAGACCTTAATATCCTTGATCATATACTCAGGACGGCTGAAATTCATCATACGCATGGCTTTGGCACGCGAAGAAAGACCGCTACCGGAAGGGTTCTGTTGCGAGAACGCCACGGTGCAACACAGCAACAGGGCAACAAATGAGAGTGTCTTTTTCATTTATTATAGTATAATATATTTTTATGGGTAACGTCTCCCCCTCCGTTTTATTGCATCCCGACATATAATTTTTTCCATGGGCTCGTTTTTTTTGCGTATCTTTGCAACATGAATTATGCTACGTTTATTGCCAATCGACTGGAATTCAACCAGCGTCAGGTAGAAAAAACAATAGAACTACTCGAACAGGGGGCCACAGTTCCTTTCATCGCGCGCTATCGTAAAGAGGTGACAGGCAGCCTCAACGAAGTGCAAATCGCTGCTATACGCGGCCTACTCATCCGTCTAAAGGAACTCGACAAGCGCCGCGAAACCATTCTCTCAAGCATCGAGGAGCAAGGAAAACTTACGCCCGAACTGCGTCAGCAAATCGAGGCCGTGGAGAGCATGACCTGCCTCGAGGACCTCTACCTTCCTTACCGTCCCAAACGTCGTACCCGCGCCACCATCGCCATCGAGAAAGGACTGGAGCCTCTGGCCAACAGCATCATGCGTGGCATGATCCCTTCCAGTGCTTCCGAGGAGGACCTTCAGGGTGCCCGAGACATCATTGCCGAACGTATCAGCGAGGATGCCGTCAGCCGTAACCGCGTTCGTAACATCTTCCGCCGCAAAGCGATGCTTACATCCTCTTTAGCTCGCGGCGTGGACGAGAACGATGAGAAGGTAAGCAAGTTCGAAAACTGGCTTGACTGGAAAGAACCCGCCTCCAAAGCCCCTTCTCACCGCATTCTGGCGCTCTTCCGCGGCGAAGAAGCCGGTGTGCTCAAAGTACATGTACGGCCAGAAAAAGTAGAAACCGGGGAATGGAAAGTGGAAAGTAGGAACGGAAACCCGGAATGCAAAGAGCAAATCCGATTGGCTACAGAGGATGCCTATAAGCGACTGATTGAGCCCTCCATTGAGACTGAGTTTCGTAACCTACTGAAGGAGAAAGCCGACCGAGAAGCCATCCGCGTTTTTGCGGAAAACTTGCGGCAACTGCTACTGGCCGCACCGCTGGGCCAGAAACGCACCCTAGCCATCGACCCTGGATTCCGCACAGGCTGCAAGGTTGTATGTTTGGATGCCCAAGGACAACTGCTTCATAACGAGACAATATACCCTTTCACTTCGATGCGCGAGGAGCGCGCCGCCATCAATAAACTTGAGGCACTGGTGGAGGCCTTCCTTATCGAGGCCATTGCCATCGGCAATGGTACCGCAGGCCGCGAGACCGAGGAAGTGGTGCAACGTTGCCACTTCAACCGCAAAGTCATCGCCGTAAGCGTCAGCGAGGCGGGTGCTTCGGTTTACAGCGCCAGCGATGTGGCGCGCAAGGAGTTTCCTAACTACGATGTCACTGTACGCGGTGCCATCAGTATCGGCCGCCGCTTGATGGATCCCCTCAGCGAACTTGTCAAGATTGACCCCAAGAGTATTGGCATAGGACAGTATCAGCACGATGTAGACCAAAAAAAGCTTGCCGAAAGCCTCTCTGACACCGTAGTCAGCTGTGTCAACAGCGTGGGCGTGGAACTCAACACCGCCAGTCGCGAACTGCTCAGCTACGTCAGCGGCATCGGCCCCGCATTGGCCGACAAGATTGTGGATTATCGTAACAAAAACGGCGCCTTCGGAGACCGACAGGAACTGATGAAAGTCAAAGGACTCGGCGACAAAGCCTTCGAGCAGTGCGCCGGCTTCTTACGTATACATGAAAGCGAAAATCCTTTGGATAGGAGTGCTGTCCACCCCGAACGTTATCCGTTGGTGGAAAGGATGGCCAAGAGTGTGGGCTCCGACGTGCAAACCCTAATGAAAGACAAGGAACTCCGAGCCAAGATATGTCTCGATGACTTCATCACCCCCGATTGCGGCATGCCCACTCTACAGGACATCATGAAAGAATTGGAGAAGCCTGGCATAGACCCGCGTGCCAGATTCGAGGTGTTCGAATTCGACAAGAACGTCACACGCTTCGAGGACGTACAGGCCGGCATGGTACTGCCCGGCATCGTCACCAACATCACCGCCTTCGGGGCATTTGTGGATATCGGCGTACATCAAGATGGTCTTGTGCATGTCAGCCAAATGGCTGACCGTCGTGTCAACGACCCCAACGAGTTGGTGCACCTGCACCAACATCTAAAGGTAAAAGTCCTTGACGTTGACTTCCGCCGACATAGAATAAGTCTAACACTTAAAGGTATAGAATAATATGAAAAAGCCTCTTAGTTTTGGTATGACCATGCTAGCTTCGGCCGTTGGCATGGTTATTGTCTCCCTAATCAGCGGGTTGATTACTTTTATCATATTGATAGCCATGGTAATGACCATCGGCAGCATGGGCAGTGAAAAACTCACGATAGTAAAAAACGGCAGCATCCTGACAGTCGACCTAGGCCATATTTCTGGCGACCGTACCTCAAACAGCTTGATGCAGAGTTTTGGTGACGGCAACAACGTCGGTCTCATCGACGCCATCCATGCAATCCAAGCCGCTGCCGATGATGGGAAAATAACGGGAATCCTATTGAAAGACGATGGAAATCCCGACATCTCCTGGGGCTCAATGACCGAACTGCGTGATGCATTGGCCACTTTCCGCGAGAGCGGGAAACCCATCATATCTTATGCCATCGGCTACTCACAGGGTGGCTACTATGTTGCTTCGCTAGCCGACCGTATCTGCCTACATCCCAGCGGCACCGTCGACTTCCATGGCATTGGTGGCGAGGTGATTTACTACAAAGATCTCCTCGACAAATTAGGTATTGAAATGCAACTCATACGCCCCGAGAGTTGCTCCTACAAGAGTGCTGGTGAAGTCTATTCTCTCAACCATATGAGCAATGCAAATCGCGAACAGATACGTGCCTACATCACCAGCATTTGGTACACCATCACCTCCGCCATTGCAACCAGCCGTGGGATAGATGTAGCCGAGTTGAACCATATCGCCGATGACGTCAGCGGCTATATGGCCGAGGGCGCCTGTGTACATCATCTGGTTGACACACTCTGTTTTGAGGAAGAGGTGAGACAGATACTCCGTAAAGAATACGATGGATGCCAGTTATTACCAATAAACCAATACATTACAAATATACGAATTGCCAACAAAGCTAAAAGTAATTCAACCGATGCCATTGCCGTCATCTACGCCGAGGGCAACGTAATAGATGGCTCAGCCCACGGTTTCAACGAGGGTGTCTATGGCGACGATATCGTCAAGGCACTGCGCCAAGCCTCCAACGATGCCTCCATCAAATCCATCATACTGCGCATCAACTCTCCCGGTGGACAGGCAACCGCCAGCGAGAGCATGACACACGCTGTTATGCAGGCCCGCAAGAAGAAGCCCGTCATCGTCAGCATGGGCGACCTCGCCGCCTCTGCAGGCTACGAGATGAGTTGTATGGCCGATGTCATTGTGGCACAGCCCACCACTATCACAGGTTCCATCGGTGTATTCGGCACCTTTCCAAACCTTAGCAAACTCATGCGCCAAAAACTCGGTCTCAACGCCGACACTGTCAACACCAACCGCAATTCTACAGGCCTCAGCATAATGCGTCCGCTGTCGCCCACGGCACAGGCCATGATGGAACGCAACGTAGAGGATTTCTATAAGGTCTTTGTCGGCCGCGTGGCCGAAGGACGCCACATGAGCCACAACGATGTGCATAAGATTGCCCGAGGCCGTGTCTGGACAGGTGCCGACGCCCTCGGCATCGGTCTGGTTGACACTCTCGGAGGCCTCGACCTCGCCTTCCGCATCGCTGCCGAGAAGGCTGGTCTTAACGATTACCACATCAAAGAATATCCCTTGGAGAAAGACATCTGGACACAACTCTCCGAACTCCTCGGCGAGAAATCCAATGACGACCTCAACCTGCTGGCCAAGATGCGCTTGGCATGGCAATGGAAACTCGTCAAGAAAGCCGCCAGCCAACGGCTTATGTCCCGCATCGAACAGGATCTACTCTTTGTTTCTACGAGCGAAGGACTTCAAGCGAAAATCCCGTTCATCTGGATAGATGAATAAGAAAAGGCTCCACAATTGTGGAGCCTTTTCTTCTATTATACAGTGACTCATCAGAGCTTGTCGTTTGAACCGAGAACATTCACAATCTTATGAATGTACATCTTCTTCATGCTTTCGCGGGCAGGTTTCAGATACTGGCGCGGGTCAAAGTGGTCGGGATGCTCGGCCATGTGCTTGCGGATGGCGGCGGTCATGGCCAGACGGCTGTCGCTGTCGATGTTAATCTTGCAGACGGCGCTCTTGGCGGCTTTGCGCAGCTGCTCCTCGGGGATACCCACGGCGGCTTTCAGGGCACCACCGTTGGCGTTGATGGTATCCACCTCGTCCTGCGGCACGCTGCTGGAGCCATGGAGCACTATGGGGAAGCCAGGGAGCTTCTTCTCAACGGCTTCGAGGACGTCGAAGGCCAGCGGCGGGGGCAGCAGACGACCCGTCTGGGGGTCAACGGTACACTGCTCGGGCTTAAACTTGTAGGCGCCATGGCTAGTGCCAATGCTGATGGCCAGGGAGTCGCAACCAGTACGGGTGGCGAAGTCGATCACCTCTTCGGGTTTGGTGTAGTGGCTCACCTCGGAGGCCACCTCGTCCTCGACGCCGGCCAGCACGCCGAGTTCGCACTCGACGGTGACGTCGTACTTGTGGGCATATTCTACTACCTGACGGGAAATCTTGATGTTCTCCTCGTAGGGCAGGGCACTGCCGTCGTACATCACGCTGCTGAAGCCCATATCGATGCAGCTTTTGCAGGTCTCGAAGCTATCACCATGGTCCAGATGCAACACTATTTGGGGATTGGGGCAGCCCAGCTCCTTGGCGTATTCGACGGCACCCTCGGCCATGTAGCGCAGGAGGGTCGGGTTGGCATAGTCGCGGGCACCCTTGCTCACCTGCAGGATGACGGGGCTCTTGGTCTCGACGGCGGCCTGGATGATGGCCTGCATCTGCTCCATGTTGTTGAAGTTGAAGGCGGGGATGGCATAGCCGCCGTTGACTGCTTTCTTGAACATCTCGCGGGTGTTCACGAGACCGATTTTCTTGTAATCTACCATAATAATATTGTTTGATTGTTTGACTGCTTGATTGTTTGATTCATTTTGAATTTGCAAAATTACGAAGAATATTTCAATTGACAAAATAATAGGGCATTTTTATAATAAAAACGTCAATTCTTCGTTATTAAAATAATATGACAAAGACAATCTTCCTTGCTGGCGGATGCTTTTGGGGCACACAGCATTATTTAAAACAAATTGACGGCATCATTGAGACGCAGACAGGTTTCGCCAATGGCGATTCTGAACTTCCAAACCCTACCTACGAGCAGGTGTACACCGACCGTACAGGCTATGCCGAGACGGTGCGCGTGGTATACGATTCTGAGGTATTGGAATTGCACAAGTTGCTGGAGCTCTATTTCCTATGTATCGAGCCCACATCGGTGAACCGACAGGGTGAGGACGAAGGGACACGCTACCGCACAGGCATCTACTATATTGACCCAGAAGACATTCCCATCATTAATGAAGTCTATCGGCAGGTGCAGCACGGCTATTCGTCCCCGCTGGCCGTGGAGGTGGAGCCACTGACTGCGTTCTATCCCGCCGACGAGCACCACCAGAATTATCTCGACAAGAACCCTAACGGCTATTGCCATCTACCTGAGGCTCTGTTTGAAATGGCACGGAGGGCGAACCACAAGGTTTAATGTTTAATGTTTAATGTTTAAAGTTTTTTCTTGTATGTAAAAAAAAGTGCGTATCTTTGCATTTTCTTTCGACCATGCGGATATGGCGTAATCGGTAGCCGCGTCAGACTTAGGATCTGGTTCCGAGAGGAGTGGGGGTTCGAGTCCCCCTATCCGCACACTGAAAATATAAAGTGGACAGTGGAAAATTGAAAGTAGGAAATCAATATAGCATCATCGGGGCGCGTCTTTATAGGACGATACTGGTGCTGTGTTTCGTTTTTTTTATCGCGCACGCGCATGCGAACTATATACTGATTCCAATGGACGACGTGCAGAAGAACCATCTAAAAGCCTACGGCGTGGCCTATTGGAGTTTGGAGCGCGAAGTGGAGGTAACATGGCTGCTCAACTATCGGGGAGGCACCTTTATGATGAAGTATGCCAACGGTATTGAGCGCGAATGCAAACTACGTGGCGTAAGTTGTGAGGTTATTGCCGACGGCCAAAGTTCAGCCATTCTCAGTCATGTTTCCGACCCTGGAGTGAACATGGATGCCGTAAAGTTACAAAAAGCCCCCAAGATTGCCGTCTACTCGCCCAAGAACAAGTTGCCATGGGACGATGCCGTCACTCTGGTGCTTACCTATGCCGAGATTCCCTATGACGTTGTATACGACGAGGAGGTGATGGGCGGTGTGCTGCCATCCTACGACTGGTTGCATCTCCATCATGAGGACTTTACCGGCCAATATGGCAAGTTTTGGGGCAATTACCGCAACCAGCAGTGGTACATCGAGGACGTGCGGCTCCAGGAGGCCATGGCCCACAAGCTGGGGTTCAGCAAGGTGAGCCAATTGAAGTTAGCCGTAGCCAAGAAGATTCGCGACTTTGTCATGGGAGGAGGGTTCCTCTTCGCCATGTGCTCTGCCCCCGACAGCTACGACGTGGCGCTGGCTGCCGAAGGGGTCGACATCTGCGACGTGATGTTCGACGGCGATCCCATGCAGCCTGACGCCCAGGAGTCGCTGGACTACAGCCGCTGTTTTGCCTTCAAGGATTTCCGTATCAGTAAAAACCCGACAGAATACGAAATCTCCACCATCGATATTGACGACCGTTCCCGCCAGCGTCTGGTCAACGAGAAGAATGATTTCTTCACCCTCTTCGATTTCTCGGCCAAATGGGACTGGATTCCCACCATGCTCACGCAGAACCACACCCGCATTGTCCACGGCTTCATGGGCCAAACTACGGCCTTCCGCCGCGAACTGGTGAAGACCAGCTGCGTTATCTTGGCCGAGAACCACGAGTTGAACGAAGTACGCTACCTTCACGGCGATTATGGCAAGGGCACCTGGACTTTCCTCGGTGGCCACGACCCCGAGGACTACCGCCACTTTATCGGCGACCCACCCACAGACCTCTCTTTGTATCCCAATTCACCCGGCTATCGGCTGATATTGAACAATATTCTCTTCCCGGCAGCCAAAAAGGAAAAACACAAGACATGAACAAAGCACTGATAACTGTATCGCTGGTCCTGGCAGCGTTCACGGGTTTGTACGCCCAGAACGGCACCTGGACTCTCTATGATGTCCGCAACAGCGACATTTGCGGCAACAACATCTCCGCCCTTGCGGCCGACAGCAAAGGCGTGTGGGCCGGCACCTACCAAGGCCTCTGCCGCCTCTCCGGTGCCTCATGGATGGACTTTTCCATGTTCAACGAGAAACTCAAGGACCAATCGGTTAACTGTCTGATGCTCGACCAGCGCGGCATCCTTTGGATTGGTACAGACGACTATGGGGTCATCGAGTGGGACGGCACCCACTGGACAGAACACAACGACGTCACCCGACGCCTCAAGATGAAGTTCGTCAAAGAGATGGTTATCGACCAGGACAGCGTGACGTGGATTGGCGTCACCCTCGGCGGCTTGGTGACTTATGACGGCAACGACTGGGACAAGTACACGCCAGACAACTGCGAGCTGCTGAGTGATTTCGTGCTTGACCTGGCCGTCGACCGCACCAACCGCAAGTGGATTACCACCAATGCCGGCGTAAGTGTTTACAACGGCTCTAGATGGACTAGCTATACATCGGGCAACTCGGGTTTGCCAGATGACATTGTTCCCGCCATTGCCATCGACCAGAACAATGTCAAGTGGTTTGGCACCCTCAGCGGCCTCGCCCGATATGACGGCAAGTCGTGGAAGGTATGGAACACCAAGAACAGTCCCTTGCCCAGCAATCAGGTCAACGACATCGCCATCGACAGCGAGGGTCTTCTCTGGATTGCCACCAACGAAGGGGCCGCCGTGTTTGACGGCGCCGACAACTGGGTGGTTTTTACCTCACGCAACAGTCAGCTGCCCGCAGGCAACATTTACAAGGTTGTTAACGACGACAACGGTAACCACTGGTTCGGTAATGACACCAAGGGGCTGGCCAGGCTGAACGACTTCTCCATGCCCTCAGCCAGGAATGGTTCGGAAACCGTGGCCGACAACGCAGACAACAGGCGCAAAAGCGGTGATAGTCACAATACTGGCTCCAGCGACGAGCATGTGCGCATCAACCCCCACCTCGCCGACGGCTACATCACCATTTCCATCGAAAGTCCTTCGGCCACAATCACCTTTACCAACAGCGACGGCAAGGTGGTCAAGACGGTAGAAAACTACGTCAACAATCAAAAAATCAAAATCAGCCGTTTGCCCAAGGGCATGTACACCGTGGGAGTAAAAACTTATCGCGGCGAAAAACGCATCAAGTTCAATCTGAAATAATCAAACAAAAACGATATGAAGAAGCTTTTCGTTATTGGCTTAATCGGGCTAATAGGGCTAATGGGTAATTGGGCCAACGCACAGTTGCTCGATCCCGCCAAGCGTTCCTACTCTGTAAAAGAAACCTCCGCCACCGAAGCCGAGCTCGTCGTCACCGTCAAGCTTGATAACGGCTGGCACATGTATTCCCAGTATACCGACGAGAATGGTCCCCTGGCCACCGTGTTCGATTTCACCCCCGGCAGCGACTACCAGCTGGTAGGCAAGGTCTCCGAACCCAAACCCCACGAGGAGATGGATCCCCTGTTTGGCTGCATGGTCAAATCGTTTAGCGGCACCGTGGTGTTCCGCCAGAAAATCAAACGTCTCTCTCAAAAAGACTTCACCGTAACGGGGACCATCAGCTACCAGCTCTGCAACGACGGCTCCTGCATCGCTCCCGAGGACCATGATATGGTTTTCAAGGTGAAAGGCGCCAAGGAGGAAGTGGCCACGGCCACCGAACCCATTCCCGACGAATCCGACCTCAACGACTCAAGCGACCTTACCGACCTTAAAGACCCTAAGGACCTTAATGACCCTAAAGACCTTACCCCCCAAGAAGAGGAGAGCCATCAGAGTCTGCTGATGATTTTCCTCATCGCCCTGGGCGGCGGCATTCTCACCATGTTCACCCCCTGCGTGTTCCCCATGATTCCGATGACCGTCAACTTCTTCATGCGCGGAGCCGAGAACAAGCGCAAAGGCCGTCGCCAGGCTTGGTTCTTCGGCTTCTCCATCGTCTTCCTCTTCGCCGTGCTGGGCGCTATCCTGGCCCTTATTCTTGGTCCCGAGTCGCTCTATGTCCTAGGCACCCATTGGATTCCCAACCTCATCTTCTTCGTCATCTTCTTCATCTTCGCCCTGAGTTTCTTCGGCCTGTTTGAAATCAAGATGCCCGAGAAATGGATTAACTCAAGCGACGAGCAGGCCGACAAAGGAGGCTTGTTGGCTCCCTTCTTCATCGCGTTGACCACCGTGCTGGTCTCCTTCAGCTGCACCGGTCCCATCCTCGGTGCCGCCCTGGTGGGCCTCACCACCAGCTCCACCGACCGCTGGGTGAGCTTGGTCACCATGCTGGGCTTCGGCATCGGTTTCGCAGCCCCCTTCACCCTGCTGGCCATGTTCCCGCAGTTCCTCAAGAACATGAAGAGCGGCGGATGGCTCAACACCGTGAAGGTGGTCTTCGCCTTCCTCGAGCTGGCCTTCGGATTGAAGTTCCTTCAGCAGGCCGACCTCTACTGCGACTGGGGTCTGCTGCCCCGCGACATCTACCTTGCCCTGTGGATTGTCATCTTCGCCATGCTGGGGTTCTACCTGCTTGGCAAACTGCGTTTCAAAGGTGACGACCCTGTGGAGCACATCGGCACCGGACGACTGATGATTGCCATCGTCGACCTGGCTTTCGTGGTCTATATGGTTCCCGGCCTCTGGGGTGCCGAACTCAAAGGTCTCTCGGGATTCCTGCCCCCGATGTCGAGCCAGAGCTTCTCCGTCCAGAAGGTTGTCAGCGAATTCAGCGGCAACAGCGAGAACGGGCTCCCAAAAGACCGCAAACATGTCGAACTCGCCGAGCATACACCCCTGGGATTCGAGACCTTCTTCGACCTCGACGAGGCCAAAGCCTACGCCCGGCAACAGGGCAAGCCCATCTTCATCGACTTCACCGGCAAGACCTGCGCCAACTGCCGTGAGATGGAGCACTATGTGTGGCCTGACCCCGAGGTGAAACGCATCCTTAACGAAGACTATGTCATGGTCTCCCTCTTCTGCGACGCCAACACCATCACACTTCCCGAGAGCGAATGGGTTACCACCGACAAGGGTCGCACCATCAAGTCCCTCGGCCAAAAGAACCTCAACTACCAGAAAACCGCCTTCAACATGAACGCCCAGCCTTACTATGTAGTCATTGACGCCGAGGGCAAAGTACTCACAGCGGAGAACTATAAATATGACCGCGACGTGCAAAAGTTTGTCCGCTGGCTTAACGAAGGAAAAGCCAACCATAAAAGGTTATAAGGTTAAAGGTTATAGTTTAGTGTTTTAAAAAAAATAGCAATATGAAAAAGCATCTGTCATTTCACTCCTCTTCACTCCCTTTCACTCCCTCTCACTCCCTGACGTCCATCCTTATTTTTAGTTTTCTATTTTCAAACTTCAACTTTGCCAGTGCCAAGCCTGTCGACAGCCAAACCGCCAGTCTTGTAGCCGCACACTTCTGGGACACCCACCGTCCTGCCGAGGCCAAATCTGCAGCCACTCTGGTCGAACTTCCCTTTGTCGAATTACCGCACCTTCACATCATCACCGTCAACGGAACAGGCTTTGTCATTGTCGCTGCTGACGACTGCGTGCAACCCGTCTTGGCCTATTCCTTCGACGACCCCTTCCCCGTCAGTCTCAACGCCGAATTGCGGTACTGGTTGAATGGCTATGAGGAACAACTTTCGTGGGCCGTCAAAAACAACCACCAAGCAACAGCCTCTGTAGCAGATCGATGGAACACCCTACTCAACGCCACCATCCCTCCCACCCCACTTACCATCGCCGACATCCCGGCGCTTCTTACCACACAGTGGGACCAGGGTTCCCCCTACAATAACCTATGCCCTTATGACAACAGTGGACACTTCCGCACCGTGGTGGGTTGCGTAGCCACTGCCATGGCCATGATTATGAAATACTGGAACTACCCCACCTATGGACAAGGGTCAAACACCTACCACCACTACCTCTATGGTGACATCAGCGCCGACTTCGGTGCCACAACCTACCAATGGAACAGCATGCCTAACTTCGTCGACCAATATGCCTTCCCATACGAAATTAACGCCGTGGCCACTCTTTCCTTCCACTGCGGCGTGGCTGTCGAAATGGGGTACGGTGCCTCCAGCGGAGCCTTTGTGCTCGCCTATAGCAGCTCCATTCCCTGCGCTCATAACGCTTTCGTAAACTACTTCAAATACAGCCCCGACCTCGTTTCCCTGAGCCGCAACGGCATTCCAGACTCCACGTGGACTGCCTTAATTGATACCGAGATGGCCCACCTCCGTCCCATCCTCTATTGCGGCTACGACTCCACTGGAGGCCACGCCTTCGTACTTGACGGCGCCGACCTCGAAGGACGCTATCATTTCAACTGGGGCTGGGGCGGCACAGGCAATGGATTCTACACGGTCGACGACCTCTCCCCACGCACAGGAGGTGCTGGCGGCAACTCCACCTATACCTTCAACCTCGACCAGGGAGCCATCTTTGGCATCCAGCCTGGCATGGTGGAGACCTTCGACACCGTGGACTACTTTGACTCCGTCTGCAACGACTCACAAACTCGCCAGTTCCGCGAATACACCTTCAATGCAGGTACATTCGACACCCTCGTGCATCACCTCGACACCGTGTTCCGCTATCATCTGAAAATCACCCCACGCAAACGTCTGCACCTCAACCCCAACGGCGCCAATGAAGAGACCAAAGTCGAATACTTCTGTCCTGCCTCAGAAGTCGTCATCCCCGAATGCACCTTCAACAAAGAGAACTGCATCTTCACAGGCTGGCTCCACCGCATCTCCGGTGTAGAGACCTTATACCAACCGGGCGACATTGCCCATTTCCGCACCAACACTACCCTCTACGCCCAGTGGGTCGACACCACACAACACAGCGGCATCGAGAACACTCAATCCTCATTCCGCAGCGCTCCCTTCTCAGTTTATCCCAACCCTGTCTCCGACCTTGTCACCCTCGATATTGACAGTTCAAATCCCTCAATTAGTATTATTGTCATCGATGCTGTGGGCCGCATCCTGCTCCGCGAAGACCATCCAAACCTTGTGGACGGGAAGACCCAAATTTCTCTCTCGTCACTTCCCGACGGCATCTATACCGTACAGGTCAAAACCGCCGAAGAGACATATAACAGACGCATAATCAAACAATAGCAAAATAATTACAAGAAAAATTTGGTGGGACGGGAAAAAGTTCGTACCTTTGCACACGATTTCCGCGAGGAAATAAGAGAGTGCGGGGTAGAGCAGTGGTAGCTCGTCGGGCTCATAACCCGGAGGTCGTCGGTTCGAATCCTTCCCCCGCTACCAAAATCAGACAGGCAGGTCGCAATCAGCGACCTGCTTTTTTATGGTGCCCGCCGGAGGCAAGCTTGCTTGCATGTAGGTGGGCACTAAAAAAAAGTACCGCCATAGTGGGCTGCCTGTCTAATTTTGGCAAAGCCTCCCCATAATGGATCGCGAGCGCAGCGAGTCAATCCTTCTCAATTGTGCTCACTTTCGATTTAGGCAAAGCCCCTTTCCCTAGGATTTCGATAGAAAGAGCAATCTTTTCCTTTTCCTCAACGAATCGTGGAAGTTACTGAATTTTGCAAAATATATAAATAACGGGCTTCCTTTTTTGGGAAACCCGTTAGATTTGTCTGGTCTGTCTTTGCCTTTACTTAAGCACGACCACTTTGCGAGCAGGGAGTTGGCCTATCTTGACGATATACACACCCGATGGCAGGACACGGTTGTTTGTGATGCGTCCTGTGATGTCGTACACCCGTACCTCTTCATTTGTAATACCCTCAACGAAGATACGCCCGTTGTACATGCTAATGCGGACATCGTCTTCTCCTGCCTCACCGATACCCTGTGTACCACCATTTGAGACGAAATAGCATATTATGGTGGTATCATTTGTGACGGTCAACGTATAGGGGTTGTCGGTGCTGCCAGTGCTCCAGTGGTCGAAGCGGTAGCCGTCGGCTGGGTATGCCGTAATGGTTACTGACGAACCCTCCTCATAAACCCCGCCTCCAGTGACGCTACCCGTCGCCGGGTCGTCAACGAGGACGGTGACAGTATGCGTCTCTATTTCCTCAAAGAAGGCTGTTATAGTGGTGTCACTGGTGACGGTCAACGTATAAGGGTTGTCAATGCTGCCAGTGCTCCAGTGGTCGAAGCGGTAGCCGTCGGCAGGGAATGCAGTAATGGTTACAGATGAACCATCCTCATAGACCCCGCTTCCAGTGATGCTACCCGTCGCAGGATTATCAACGAGTACGGTGACAGTATGCGTCTCTATTTCCTCAAAGAAGGCTGTTATAGTGGTGTCACTGGTGACAGTTATCGTATAGGGGTTGTCGGTGCTGCCAGTGCTCCAGCGGTCGAAGCGGTAGCCATCGGCTGGGTATGCCGTAATGGTTATTGATGAACCATCTCCATAAACTCCTCCTTCAGTGACGCTACCCGTTGCAGGGTTATCAGCGAGAACGGTGACAGTATACATCTCTATTTCCTCAAAGAAGGCTGTTATAGTGGTGTCGCTGGTGATGGTTAGCGTATAGGGGTTGTCGGTACTGCCAGTGCTCCAGTGGTCGAAACGGTAGCCGTCGGCTGGCACAGCAGATAACACTGCGTTATCATTGGTACAGGATGGTTCCGTAAGAACATTCACAGCACCTGTACTATCGTCAGCAGATACCGCAGAAAAAACAAAATTTATCTGGTGTAGGTGCATAGATCCAAAAATATTCGAGGTTGCAGTTGCATACTGAGAATAACTCCAACAAGGAATTAACACCACATAATTTGAGTTTAAATCAGGAAAAGGGTTATTAGGCATAGTTGGCGGTATTAAACTTAAAAATCTTATCGAGTCTAAAGAACAATATTTGAAAGCAGAAGTCCCAATGTTGGTGACTGAGTTTCCAATTGTCACCGAAGTCAAGCCTGTACATTGATAAAAGGCAGCCTTCCCAATACTGGTGACGGAGTTTGGGATTGTCACCGATGTCATGCCCGTCAGTCCACGACACAAATACGGTGGAATAATTTTGACATTGTTGCCAAAAGTGAAACTAGTGATGTTTGTACACTCCTGAAATGCCCATACGGCAAAATTTTCATCACTGAAAAAATAATAACCTGCATATGTACAACTATCGGCGTTGAATACCACCGATGTCAAACCCGTACAGTGACTAAAGGCTTTTTGACCAATGCTTGTGACAGAGTTTGGAATGGTAAGGGTGGTTAATTGCAAATTACAGCATAAATAATCTGGTATTATCTCGACATTATCACCAAAGATGAAACTGGTAATAGGGCAATTACAGAATGGTCTATAATTAGCTGATGCTGATCCCTCGGTTGTACAGTTGACAGCATTGAAGATTACAGAAGTTAATCCTGTGCAATTAAGAAATGCATAGCGGTAAATATTGGTAACCGATTCAGGGATGGTGATAGTGCTAATACTGCTGCAACCTCTGAAAGCTCTGCTGCCAATGGATGTGACGGAATTTGGGATGGTGACCGATGTAATACTAAGTACATATTGGTAAAACCCATATGCGTTTGCGAACCAATAAAATGGAGAAAGGCCAATTAGTGAATGTTTGCTAAAATGCTGTGGATAGAATAAATAAAGCCCGAAACGGACGTGCCGAGTCGGGCTTTCCTTTTTTGTGGAATCTAATTTTTATTTTGACTCTTTCAATCTTTCGATTTTTCTTTTTATTTCGCACAGCAGATCGTAAGTAATCCCTGCGTTATTAGCATAGTCTATCGAATAATAGTCATAGCCTTCTTCAAGATCCTCTGGATCCGCGTAACCGTCTCCAGTTATTTTAACATAGCATATAAAGACAATTTCACCGTATGATGTAATCTTGAAATCAAGTCCCCTATAAGTAAAACCGTCTGTATCGGTGTATTGTACACCGCATTCATTTAGATATTCATCCAATGAATATTCTTCTTCATTTTCTTCGTTATTATTGAAACTTTCGGGATCAAAACCTCTTATACCTTCTTCAAGAACCCCAAGCCTTTCAAGTTCTTTAGCACATTCTTTAAGTTCATCTTTGCAAACCTCTATAAGATTACTGTTAATTTTCTTCCACTGATTGTACAGTTCATCGATATTCTTCATATTGAATTGTTTTAGTGATTATTAATTATTTTTGCAAAAGTACATGTTTTTTTTCAAACTGAACAAGTTTTATCAGATAGAAGCCTGAAATGAACATGTCAAATCAGGCTTCTGATACATGATGAAGGTTGGCATGTCAAGATGACTTTTGTATCAGACTAACTTCTTCGCAAGGTTCACCATAAAATGTATTATTGGTCCACATCTCATAGAACTGGCGTTTCTCTTCGGTATCGGCATTATTAATGTCATCAATAAACTCATAGGCATCTTCCGCCCACCAGCAGTAATCTTTTTCATAATAGAAATGCCTATCTGATAAGTCTCTATAGAAGGTTTCCCAATCTTCTTCGCTTGTGATATGAGTAAGGTACTCTTCTATCTTTTCATGCGGATGATTGAAGTCGTTGCAGTTCAACAGAATGTCATTGATTCTCTTTCTCTTTAAAGAATCAATAGTCAGTCCATGCTCTTCTTCGAGATATGTGACAATCTTATCCATATTGGATTCCTCACAGAGCTCATACAACTTGCCGAACTTTGCTTCTTCCAGACTGATGTTCTCTGGAGCATCTATGTGTTCGCATTCGCAGTTAGCCCACCTCTTCCAAAGGTAGTATTTGTCGCCATCCTGATACAGGATAGACCATGTTGTTTTGCCTTCGCAATAGCCATCGAATGTCTTGTAAATGATTTTTATACCCATAAATTTGAATTTTAAATGGTTAATATATTAGTTTTAATAATCTTTTTCTTTTCTTGAACTAATATAGTAACCTTGGGGTCAAAATTTCAAAAAACCATGCAACTTTTTTCAAATCGCATGGTTTGGAGTGGGTGATTTAAATGATAATCTGTGAGTTAAATATTTTATAAAATTCTACACATTGGGAACTATCATCTATTATAGTATATGTTTTTAGAGCTTGTCATATAGTATTTATCATAACCCCCACAACCTTGTGTTAAAAGTGCTTTCGATTGTAGATTCAGTTTGGTCGGGGAGATAGGAATAGACGTCGATTTTAGACATTGCTTCTACTTTGTCAACCGTACAGGCGGCTTCTTTCATTGTGAGAGTTTTGTCGTTATTGGGGCAGAGGAAAGCTATCGCGTGATAGCCGGTTGCGTCTTTTACCAACAATGTCTTGAAGAAGTAATCTGGTACTGGGAGGCGATTAGGGCCGATATAACCATTGGCATTATCGGTAAAGATAGGGCCGCATATCACATGAACGGAGTCGTACTGGGTGGCGACGCGACGCACCAGGTTCTCAATCTGATGCCACACTCCGTTGTTCATCACATCATTCTGTGGGCAGATATTGGTAAAGTAGTCGCTCTCCTTTATCGCCTGTTCCGACCACTTCATATCCTGACGGCGGGCCATGTGGCCACGAACCCAGTTGTAGAAGGGATTGGCGCCCTTGATCATGTAGGGCGTCACGAAGGTGGTGAGGATAGACACCGAGACGATGATGGGGTACAGGTTCTCGTCGATTACGCCGTAGCTCAGACCCAGTCCGGCGATGATGAAGGAGAACTCACCGATTTGGCAGAAGCAGAAGCCGCTCTGCACGGCCGTCTTGAGGGGTTTGCCGCTGAGCAGTACGCCGGTGCCGAAAGCGAGGAACTCTTCCGTCAGGCAGGCGTGCAGCTGGAGTTCTTCCAC
>LXOW01259066.1_pt1 | contig 41262 bp, 40 predicted proteins | sample 1368591 | NCBI WGS metagenome assembly LXOW01 (sample SAMN04884650, study PRJNA319009) | bovine gut metagenome | isolation source: Cow rumen | host: Bos taurus | place: Italy: Legnaro (PD) | collected 2014-07-09
GCAAACTGCAGAATGTGGCTCTTGAGCTCCTCGGCAAGGCCCGCGAGCTCGCCGACGCCAACAACGAGAAGGTCGTCGCCATGCTCCTCGGCAAGGACATCAAGCCCCTCGCCCAGACCCTCATCGAGCACGGTGCCGACAAGGTCATGGTGGTCGACCACGACCTGCTGAAGGACTACATGACCGAGCCCTACACCGAGGCCATCACCGCCATCATCGAGAGCGAGAAGCCCAGCATCATGCTCATCGGNNCTCTGCAAGAACAACCGCCCGCAGATGTCCACCGTCCGCCCCGGCGTCATGCAGAAGATGGCCGCCGACGCCAGCCGCAAAGGCGAGGTCGTCGACTTCAAGGTCAACTTCGACGAGAAGAAGATTGCCCGCGTGAAGCTCGTCAAGACCGTCAAGGAAGAGAAGACCGTCACCGACATCAGCGAGGCCAAGATCCTCGTCAGCGGTGGCCGCGGTGTCGGCACCAAGGACGGCTTCGGCAAGCTCGAGGCTCTGGCCAAAGAGCTCGGCGGCGAAGTCTCCAGCAGCCGCGCCATGGTCGACGCCGGCGTCATGGATGCCAGCCGTCAGGTGGGCCAGACCGGCAAGACCGTGCGTCCCGCCCTCTATATGGCCTGCGGCATCAGCGGCGCCATCCAGCACCTCGCCGGCATGGAGGAGAGCGAACTCATCGTCGCCATCAACAAGGACAAGTTCGCCCCCATCTTCCAGGTGGCCGACCTCGGCATCGTGGGCGACCTCCACAAGATTGTCCCCATGCTCACCGAGCGCCTGAAGACCATGCAGAAATAACCACTGCACACACGCCAAAGAGGCACGCCGAAATTGGCGTGCCTCTTTTTTCAAGATATACCAATAAATCTTCTTAGAAAACAAAACTGCGCAAAATTATAAACATAATGAAAAGTATCAAACAATTGACAAGCATCTTGCTTGTGGCGGTATCCTTGTTGTTGGTATCATGCAATATGGACGAAATTCTCCATGCCAACATGTTGGAGAATACAAAATGGGAAAATGTACAAAGCGGCGACTTTCCCTGTAGCGACGGCAATACTTATGCAGGAATAAAAACAATCATGTTCAACTTCAAAACAGCCACCAAGGGAGAACTAACCGTCACCATCGCAACGTCAGCTGAAACCAAAGCAGAGAGTGCCCCATTTGAATACAATTTCATGGACAGCATGATAAGCGGCACCATCACCGTAAAAGAAGGAGAATATTCGGGCGAATACAATATAGCATACAGCCACTGCGACGAAACTTTGATACTATATAACAGCACCTCGGGCGTTTCTATGGTGCTATACGAGGTGATTGATTAATGGACATGGACTATATCACCTATAAAACCCGCATAGCTGCCGTGGATAACGGCGAGGAGGTCGGGGAAGTGTCGTTCCCCGAACGGGATGGTATGTATGTCATCAACCACACCTATGTCGACAACCGCTACCGCGGACAAGGCATCGCAGCAGAGCTGGTGCGGCGAGCAGTGGAAGAAATTGAAAAAAGAGGTGGCCCGATGAAGGCCACCTGTAGCTATGCCCAACTCTGGCTAGCCCGCAACCGCGGCTGCGAGATTAGCTGAGTGAAATAACCGAGTGGACGGGGGCTATGTCCTCAATAATCTGACGCCCCTTCAAAGCAGGCAATTCTACAAGGAAGACAAATTCCTTGATACGTATCTTTTTGCCTTTGATAGTCTGCTGTTGCAGCGAATCGGCGATTCCTTTCACCGTACCTCCGGTAGCAAGAAGGTCGTCGAAGAGGGTGATATCGATATAATCGCCATTGGTCTCGCAGGCAGCAAAATCACTTAGACGGTAAAACAACTCATCGCTGCCATATTCCTTCATAATCTCAACCTTCACCAAATCACCTTCGGCATACGGTAACTTGCCCTTCTTGCGAAAAGGAACGATATTCTTCACATGGTCACTCTCCGATAGTAGAGGAGCGGCGAAGAGGAAGCCTCGGGCCTCAACAGTAACCACATTGGGGGCCGTCGTCAGCCGGTCAATTTCACTGATAACCTGACTGAATGCCTCTTTGTCTTGCAAAAAAGGCAGCACATCTATAAAGTCGATTCCCGGCTTGGGGAAATCAGGATAATGCTTAATAACGTTTTCGAACATATCTTTATTTGTTTTTTCCAAGCTTTCCTAAGTTTTCTATAGTGCCCAGATTACCAGCCCGCTGGCGATAATCACTCCGGTGATAAGCAGATCGATAAGGCAGTAACCCATGATGTCTTTGGCGCTGAGCTTGGCAATAGCCAATGCCGGCAGTGCCCAAAAGGGCTGGATGAGATTGGTCCAAGCATCGCCCCAAGCGATAGCGGTACCGGTGAGACCCGGGTCGACACCCAGGTCGGCACCGGCAGTGAACATGATGGGAGCCTGAATAGCCCAATGGCCACCGCCACTCGGCACGAAGAGGTTGAGCAGAGCTGCACAGAGGAATGTGAGCAACGGGTAAGTCATCGGTGTGCTTATTTGTATGCATCCGTCGGCCAGAACATTTCCGAGGCTCACGCCGCTGGCACCGATACCGGTAATAATTCCCATGATACCGGCATAGAAGGGGAACTGCAGTATAATGCCCGCAGCACCTGTGGCTGCCTTGCCGAAGGCACGGACATAGGCCACTGGCGTGCCATGCAACAGCAGACCCAACGAGAGGAATATCATAATAACTGCCCCGAGGTCAAGGCTACCGCCACGGAAGCCCAGCCTCAACACCAGATAGGCTATCAAGAGTCCCCCTATAAGCCAGGCAAGCACGGGACTCTGCTCCAAGCGCTGGGCTGGGGTTTTCTGCTCCGGGTGCTCTGGAAGTTCCGAATGCTCTGGATTATCTTGAAGCAGAGCAGGGTCTACGGTCACGGTCCCCTGCTTAGGGTGCATCAGCGTGTTGGCCACGGTGATACCCACAATGACCAACAACACCATGACAAGATTGTGTGGGTCAAGGATGGTATGGCTGACGGGCACAGGGTCGACAAGGGCCCCGTTGGTAGCAACGGCGAGCGCTTCGCCCGGTGTAGCCATGGTGAGCGGGATAGAACCCGACAAGCCGGCATGCCACACCACGAAGCCGCTATAGGCCGAAGCGATAAGCAAGCGGTAGTCCACGCCAGCCAACTGACGGGCGATGGCTTTGGCAAAGATAACACCTACGATAAGGCCAAAACCCCAGTTGAGCCAGCAGGCCAGAGCCGACACCACGGTAACCAAAGCGATGGCTCCCGCTGGGGACTTGGGCACCCTCGCCAGGGCATCGATACCTTTCTTCACGGCCGGTGCCGCCGCGAGGGCCGAGCCACATACCAGCACCAACGACATCTGCATGGCGAAAGCCAGCAGGTTCCACACTCCCCCACCCCAGTGCTCCACCACCTCAATAGGAGTCTGATGGCATACAGGCATGGCGATGATCGCTGCCACAAAGGTGAGCAGGATGGCGAAGATGAAGGGCTCGGGCAGCCAGCGCTGCACCAGTCTAACGCAAAACTTAATCATACTACCAGTTCATTAAAGCACGTATCTTGCAGGGGATATCGGTATTCTGTTGGATGCCGCTGAAACGCTCAGCACCGGGACCATAGGCAAAGACAGGCACCATGCAGCCCGTGTGGCTACCCCAGTGGAATCGGTAATCATTGAGTCCCTCCTCAATGTCGCCGCTGGGCAGCGAGAGACCGCCAGTCTCGTGGTCGGCAGTAACCACCACAAGGGTATTTCCATTCTGTTCGGCCCAGTCGAGCACAGCATGGAGCATCAACTCGAAATCGGCCATTTCGGCACGCAGATACAGCGAGTCGTTGTTATGGCAGGCCCAGTCGATCTGGGACCCTTCAATCATTAGTGCAAAACCCTTCTTGTTACGGCTGAGCATTTCTATCGCTTTCATCGCTGCGGGACGCAGTACGTCGCCACGGTCGGGCTCGGTGAGCGGGTCGCCGTCATAGAGCAGTCCCACCACACGGTCGCCCTCGAAGGTCGTGAGCTCCTCCAGAGTGTGCACTACGGTGTATCCGCGGGTGGCAAGGGTATCGAGGGGGGCAAGGCCGTCCTTGCGGTTTTCCGGCAGGAAATACTTGTAGCCGCCACCCACCATCACACTGTGCTGACACTGGGCCATCTGCAGACTCAAGGTGTCGTACATCTTGCGATAAGGCACATGTCCGTAGGTGGAGGCGGGAGTAGCGTCCATGCAGTCGCTGGTAACTACAAAGCCTGTGAGCAGACCATGTTCAATAGCATCGTCGAAGATAGTGCGGTGACGGGTCGAGTCGGGTGCCCAGTTGACATGGTAGTTCTCCACCTTCTCGCCGGTCGTCAGAGCCGTGCCGCCGGCCGACGAGTCGGTGCGGTACTTGTTGAGCGAATAGGTGCGCGAGAAGCCGGTGAAGGGGAAGCGCAGGAAGGCGCTGTTGTCGCCCTTCTCGGCCACCACCGACGAGTAAACCTGGGCAACACCCATGCCGTCGCCGACAATAAGGATAACGTTCTTGGGCTGCTGCGGCTTGTTGCAACAGGCCGCGAAGAGCAACATGACTAATGCGAAAAACGGGATAACAATACGTTTCATGTGTGTTATTTTGTTAGTAGGGGTAAGATTTCTTTCTCAAAGATATCACGCCGCACGATGCGGTAGTGCGGATGGTAGGCTTCGCGGAAGGCGTCACTGTGGCGCATCACGAACTTGGGGTCGGGGGTTGCCATCCCTTCGGTGCTGCGGAGCAGGGCGCCGACCAGTTGCGGCAACTCAATCTGACCATTCTTGACCAGCAGCAGATTAACCCGCACGAAGTGGCTATCGCACAGCGTATATTCGTACAGCGGGAAAAGTGTAGTGTCAGGCATATCGTCGACCTCCTGCTGGATATAGTGTGCACAACTAACCGAGTCGTTGATAAGATGTCCCGGACCGTAGAGATCTTGGAAGACGAGTTTGTAGAGGTCGGCCGGTTCCGCTGCGGGATACTGCTCGGCATAAGCTATCAAGGCATCGGCGCAGGGCACCTCTACTTCCTGCTTGGCTGCAGGTCGGCACGACACAAGCGTCAATAACCCGTAACCTATAACCAACAACCAAATATAGTGTTTCATTTCTCTGTATGTTTTACAATAAGAATACTGAGTTCCCAAAGTAGGTAGATAGGCACACTAACCAACGCCAGCGTAAAGGGGTCGCCAGTGGGTGTGATGATGGCGCCGAGGATGACGATGACCACGATGGCATGACGGCGATACTTACGCATAAATGCCGCCTTGAGCACCCCTATCTTGGCCAGCAGCCAGCAGAGCACCGGCAGCTCAAAGACCACACCCATTACCAGACTCATCACCCCCAGCACAGAGATATAGCTGGAGAGTGTGATCGTATTCTCCACCTCGGCACTCACCTGGTAGCCGCCAAGGAAACGCACCGTAAAGGGGAAGATGACGAAGTAGTTGAGCGCCACGCCAGCCAGAAAAAGCAGATAGCCGCTACCCACGGCGCGCACAGCCAGTCGCCGCTCTGTCTGATAAAGGCCAGGGGCCACGAATGCAAACAACTGATAGAGGATGTAGGGCGATACCACCAACAGACCGGCCCAGAGGGCCACCCGCATGTGGGTGAGGAACTGCTGTGTCAGTTCGACGTTGATAAGCTGCATCCCTGCGGGTTTGGGGTACATCACCACGGCGAAGAGCTGTTCCTTGAAGCAGAAACACCCCACCGCGGCTACCACAGCAGCCAGCAGCACATACCAGATGCGCCGTCGTAATTCGTCAAGATGTTCCCAGAAGGTCATGCAAGGTGAAAGATGAAAGGTGAAAGATGAAAGCTATTTCTTTTCATCCTCATCTTCCCCTTTTTTTAAATCATCTTCAATGCCATTCATCCCGTCCTTGAAACTCTTGACACCCTTGCCGACGCCATGCATCAACTCGGGTATTTTCTTGCCACCGAAAAGCAGCAACACTACGAGGACGATGATGATAATCTCCCAAGTACCTAAGAATAATAGTTTCATACCATTGAATCTTTAAGTGTATTCGTATAATCTTCAATCATGCGCATCTTGTCGGGGATGGCGATATGTTGGGGACAGTGGGTGAGGCACTCGCCACAGCCGATGCAGTGGTCGGCCTGACGCAGACGTGCGATACTCTTGTCGTAGGTGGTGAGGAAGGCGCGGCGGGCACGACGGAACTCGCGTTGCTCCACGGTGCCCTCGGTGGCAATATTGCCCTCCATCAGGCTCTTATTGTAGAACGAGAAGATGCCAGGGATATCCAAACCGTAGGGACACGGCATGCAGTACTGGCAGCTGGTGCAGGGTACCGCCGGGAAGTGGGCAAATTCGTCGGCCACACGTTCCAGCAGTGCCATCTGGTCGTCGGCCAACGGCAGGCAGGGACAGTGGCTGCGCACGTTGTCCTCCACATGCTCCATGGCACTCATGCCGCTGAGCGAGGTCATGATGCGGGGGAACATGCCGAGATAACGGAAAGCCCAAGAGGCCAGACTCCGTTCCGGCTCACGCTCTTTGAGTTGATGCGCCAGTGCCTCGTTGAGGTTCGCCAACCGGCCACCCAACAGCGGCTCCATGATGACGATAGGGATTCCTTTCTTGTCTAGTTCGGCATACAGGTAGTCGGCATTGACATTCTCGGGCTCAATCTCATGGGCATAGTGCCAGTCGACATAGTTCATCTGTATCTGGGCGAAATCCCAATGGTAGCGGTCGTGCAGAGCCACCACCTTGTCGAACTCTTCCTTCAGGCCGTGGAACGACCAGCCGAGGTTGCGTATACGGCCAGCTTCGCGCTCTTTGACCAGGAAGTCGAGCACACCGTTGTCGACAAAACGCTTCTGGAAGTCGCCCTCTCCGCCGAAGGAGTGCAGCAGGTAGTAGTCGATATGGTCCACCTGCAGGTACTCGAACGACTTGTGGTACATCTCCACGCTGGCCTCGTAGGTCCAGTTGCGGAAGTTGCTCATCTTGGTGGCCACAAGCCATTTGTCGCGCGGATGACGGCTCAAGGCGATGCCGGTGGCTGCCTCCGACATACCTTTCAGGTACACCGGACTGGTGTCGAAATAGTTGACGCCATGCTCGAGGGCATAGTCGACCATGCGGTTGATGAGTTCCTGATCGAGTTTGGCATCGGGGTTGCTGCGCAAGTCACCCCCTCCCTCAACAGGCAGGCGCATCATGCCGAAGCCCAGCAGGCTCACCTGCTGGCCATGGGCGTCGGTGCGGTAGGTCATCTGACCCGTCGGCACCTCGCTGGCACTGTAACCTTCGGCCCGCTTGCCGTTGGGATTGCCACAGCCGGCAGCCACCGCAGCACCCGCCACGGTAGCACCGGCCATGCCTTTGAGGAATTGTCTTCTGTCCATTATGGGTCTTATGAAGTTTATGAGGTTTATAGGGGTACCTCTTACCTTTTATCGTTTTGTTCTTTGAGCTGTTTGCGTTTCTTGCCGCTCGACCAGAAGCCATACACCTCGCTGACGTTGCCGGCGGTGGAGAAGGCGTCAATCTTCTCGTCTTTCATCCACACCAGTATCTTGCTGTATTCATCCTTGTTGAGCAGCACCTCGAGTTCGATGCTCTTCTCGCCGGTGTAGCCGCCGGTGACCTCATAGAGGGTGCAGCCGCGGTGCAGGGTGTTGATGATGTACTCGCGGATGCGCTCGTAGTCTTTCGACACGATGCAGAGGCGCTTGTGGTTGTTGAGCGTGGCAGTGAAGTAGTCGACCACCAAGCCGTTGATCCAGGTGCCGATAAGGCCGATGATAACCATACGGAAGGGATTAATGGCAAAAGCGGTGCAGCAGATGACGGCGCCGGCGATAGAGACCGACGTACCGATATCAAAGTGCAGGTACTTGTTGACAATCTTGGCCAGGATGTCGAGGCCGCCGGTGGAAGCGTTGATGCTGAACATCAGGGCCTGGGCGGCGCTGAGCAGCAGCACGAAGCAGCAGAGGTCGAGCCAGGGGTCGCCCATGATGGAGGCCGAGCCGGTGATGGGGTTGGGGTTGGCCAGGATGTACTCGCCGGCGGCATTCTTGGCATCCCACGGCAGAATCTTGGCCCAGAGGTCGGCCAGGGGACCGAGGATAAGGGCGGTATAGACCGTCTTGGCACCGAACTCCTTGTTGATGAGCAGGAAGGCCAGTATCAGCAGCACGATATTGATGACCATGATGAGGGTACCGAGCGAGATGTTGATGCCCATGCCCTCAAATATCTTGGTCAGCACAATGGAAAGACCGCTGATGGTACCAATGATAAGCTTGCTCGGCACCAGGAAGTAATAGACGGCGGCGGCGGTGACAGCCATACCCAGCGTCATAATAATCAGTTCTTTCCAGAATTTCCAAGTACCCATGTACTTGACAAAATCAATCAACGTTTGTTTGATGTTTAAACTCATTGTTATTGTTGTTTTATTGTTTGATTACATGATTGTTCAAATCTCTGCGTGCACTTCGCGGCCCTCTACATAGATAGCCGTTATGGGGCGTGCGGGGCAGTAGTACTCGCAGGCACCACAGCCAAGGCAACGGCTCTCGTTGACGGCAGGCAGGCCATCGATCATCTGAATGGCCTCCGAGGGACAGTGACGGGCGCAGTTGCCGCACGAGATGCAGTTCTCTTTCAACACCATGGCGCAGCCCACCGAGATTGCCGTCTTCTCCTCTTTGCTGATGGGAAGGATGGCTCCGGCGGGACACACCTCGCTGCAACGGATACAAGCCATGCGGCAATAGCCGTCGGTATAGTTCATCTCGGGCTGCATGAAGGTTTCCAGCTTGCCGCTGGGACGCAGCACCTTCTCGGGGCACTGGCTGACGCAAAGCTGACAGGAGGTACAATGGGCGCTGAAACTCTTGAGGCTGCGCGAACCAAAAGGCTTGACAGGAGTTTTGCGTTCAGGGATGCTCTTGTCCATCAACACGGCGAGGCCGCCGTCCAGCTTCTGCTCCTGTGCCTGTGCTACAGCAGCGGCACCTACGGCCACAGCCCCCGCCACAAACTTGCGGCGTGAGGAGTCTACTTCGCCGGAGGTTCCAAAGGCGCCGGATCTTCTGGAAAACGTTATCGCACCCACCTTACACTCGGACAGGCAGTTGAAGCAGTCCACACAGCGGCTCTGATCGACGGTCTTGTGATCGACATCTATGCACATAGCCTTGCAGCCATGCTCACATTTCTTGCAGCTCACGCACTTGTCGGCATCGATATGGATGCCCAGCACGCGGAATTTGGCCACCAAACTCAGCAGCGAGCCCACGGGACAGAAGGTGTTGCACCACAGACGGCCCCAGCAGAAGCTCATCACACCCACACAGCACAGCGTAGCGATGGCCACCCAGTGCACCACACCGGTGCCGTGGATATTGGTAACCATGCGGGCATAGGCACTATAAGGGGCAATCAGCACTGCGACGGCATTCAGCCCCAGCAACATCAGCAGCACGAAGAGAGCCAGCACCACATAGCGGAGCCAGTTCTGCGGCTTGCGGTAGCAATAGGGACGCTTCTTGCCAAACAAGAGCTTATATACCCAGATAAAGATATCCTGGAAGATACCCAGCGGACAGATGACGGAGCAATAGAGGCGGCCTATCAACGCCGTAACCAGTAGCACAGCAATCACCACCACAAAGTTGAGTGCCAGGATGGCGGGCAGCAGCTGCACCTTGGGCATCCATGCGAGGTAATGGCGCAGCACGCCGGTGGCGTCGAACAGCAGCGCCGTGATACCCAGCAGCATCAACGCCGACAAAACAATCCGTATAACCTTCAGAAACTTATTCATTTGTCTTAACTACTTAACTACTGTCTACTTAACTACTTTTTCAGCATCGCATACACCGCCAGACCAGCAACGCTCTTAATGCCGGTCTTGCGGGTGATGCTCTTGCGGTGGGTATTGACGGTATTGACGGCAATCTTCAGCCGATCGGCAATCTCCTTGCTGCTCAGCCCTTGGGCCACCAGCTCGAGCACATCCTGCTCGCGGTCGCTGAGGTTGTAGTCCTCCTGCGGCACCAGCAGCAACTCCTCTATCATGGCGTGCTTCTCCAGGTCTCGACTCAGCTGCAGGATGTCGAACACCAACTCCATCATCTCTTCGTTGAGGTGCTCGCCGGGCAGGTACTTGTAGATAATCTGGGTGAGGTCGGAGAGCTTGTCCTTGATATTGTCGTGACTTTTGAGATAATGGTCGCTGACTTTATCGGCCGGTCCTTCCATCATCGCGGCCAGATTCTTTTCCTCGCGGCGCACATGGTCGCGCACCTCGCGGCAATAATCGGCATAGTATTTGCGCAGTATCTCGCCGCTCTGGCCCACACGTTCGGTGATGTGGTCGAGGTGGTGCTGCAGGTGCGGCAGACGCTCCTCAAGGTAGTAGCGGTGCGAGGCACGCAGGTGCTCGGCCACCACGCGGTTGTCGATACGCGAAAGTTCCTCGTCGTCGGGACGGAACTCGTCAAAAGTATAGATATTGCATACCGTGAGGAAGAAATTCTCATCCACACCATTGTCACGGCACACCTCTTTCACCGTCTTGTCGCCAAACCCCAGAGCAATGCCAAACCGAGGCAGCATAAGGATTAGGTCGTAGTTGGAGGCCATCATGTCGGCCATCTTCATACGGCCGGTAAATACAGTCCTTTTCATGCGGCAAAAGTACAAAAAAAAAACGACATCCAATAAATAATGATTACCATTCATAAAAAAAGCGTACCTTTGCACCGTCAAAACAATCCTAACAACACGAACATTTCCCCATGAAAAAGATACTGCTGGCATTAGCCATCCTTTGCGTTCTCCACTCTCCACTCTCCACTCTCCACTCCCAACCATACCCTTGGCAGGACACCACCAAGAGTATCGACCTGCGGGTGGAGTGGCTCGTTCGAAACCTGACCCTCGACGAGAAACTCTCGCTCCTGGTGCACCGCAATCCTGCCATTCCGCGGGTGGGTCTGCCTGAATACAGCTGGTGGAACGAGGCGCTGCACGGCGTAGGCCGTGCCGGACTGGCCACCGTATATCCCATGCCGATAGCTATGGCCGCCACCTTCGACCCGTCGATGATTCGCGAGGTCTTTGGCCAGGTGGCCCAAGAGGCGCGCATCAAATACCAGCAGGCACAAGACACCGGCGGCTACGGCGACTACAGTGGACTCACTTTCTTCACCCCCAACATCAATATCTTCCGCGATCCCCGCTGGGGCCGCGGAATGGAGACCTACGGCGAAGACCCCTACCTCACCGCCATGATGGGACTGGCCTGCGTGGAAGGACTGCAAGGTGAAAGGTTAAAGACAGCGGCCTGTTTGAAGCATTTTGCAGTGCATAGTGGTCCCGAAGGGACAAGGCATGAGTTCGACAGCCGCGTCTCGGAGCGCGACCTGCGCACCACCTACCTGCCGGCATTCGAATATATCATCAAGCACAGCGATGTGCAACAGGTGATGTGCGGATATAATAGGCTCAACGGGGAGCCCTGCTGCACCAACCGCCGCCTGTTCGACATCCTCAGGAACGAGTGGCAGTATAACGGCATCCTGGTCACCGACTGCTGGGCCTTAAACGACGCCTACGAGACCGACACCGTCATCCCGCGCCACCGCACCCACGCCACCGCCGCCGCGGCCTATGGCGACGCCTTCGGCCGCGAGGTAGACCTCGAGTGCGGCAGCGGCCTGCCCGCCCTGCGCGAAGCCGTGCAACAAGGCCTCGTGCCCGAGAGCAAGGTCGACGAGCATGTGCGGCGCGTGCTGCGCACAAGGCTGCAAGTGGAGAGTGGAGAGTGGAGAGTGGAGAACACGGCTGCCAATACCAAAACGCTCTCCACCGATGTTGCCGCCCGCAGCATGGTGCTGCTTAAAAACACCGGCGTGCTGCCGCTCAAGGGCCCCGCCCTCCTCGCCGGTCCCAACGCCTACGACAGCCTTATGCCTCTGGGCAACTACAACGGCACCCCCGCCCACACCGTCACCATTGGCGAAGCACTTAAAAATGAAGAATTAAGAATAAAGAATGAAGAATCGGCTGGCGCGACGAACAATTCTTCACTCTTCACTCTTCATTCTTCATTAGTCATCTACTGCGGTGGCCTCAACCCCCAGCTCGAGGGCGAGGAACTGCCAGTAGAGAAGGAAGGATTCTATAAGGGCGACCGCACCCGCATCGAGCTGCCGCAAGATCAGGTGGAAGAGATCAAAGCCTACAAAAAGCAGGGCCACCAGGTGGTGCTGGTGCTCTGCACAGGGAGCGCCATCGCGCTAGAGAATGTCCTCGACGACTGCGACGCCGTCCTCGTGGCCTGGTACGGCGGACAGGATATGGGTACCGCCGTGAAGCAGCTGCTCTATGGCGAGCGCGACGACTTCGGGCGTCTGCCGGTCACCTTCTACCGCAGCACCGACCAGCTGCCCTCCTTCGACGACTACAGCATGGACCGCCGCACCTACCGTTACCTTGACGACGGCGACGCCCTCTTCCCCTTCGGCTTCGGCTACAGCTACAGCTTCTTCTCCATCAAGCAACCGTGGGTCTCGGAGGCCGACTTCACCATCGGCGGTACCGCCAGCCTCTGCAACACCGACGTGCCGCAGGCCCCCACCCACCGCACCGTTATCCAGGTCTACCTGGGACCGCGGACGTTGTCGGCCAAGCCGACGGCGCACCACCCGTCCGCCCAAGACGGAGAGGAACCCCGCAAGCAGCTCATCGCCACCCGGGTCGTCGACATGACCGAGGCGCAGCCCTTGCAGCCCTTTACCATCCAGCTCGATCCTTGGTGGTTCCGGCAGTATAACCCCGCCAGCGGCCAGATGGAAGAGCCCGCCGACGGCACCGAGTTCATCCTCCAGATGGGCTTCTCCAGCGACGACCGCGACCTACAGGACTTCCCGTTTGTCTACCACAACCGGAAATAACTGACCTCTGGGACCGCGGACGTTGTCGGCCAAGCCGACGGCGCACCACCCGTCCGCCCAAGAAAGTAAGGTAGGATACCTCATTCAAGGCAGTCCTAAAACTACTGAATCTCTTGAAACAGCGCCAACCCCTTTGCCGTCAGCAGATACCGCTGCCGTGGATGACGGGGCGACTGTGGGTAAAGCAGACAGACATAGCCGTCGGCAATGGCTGGCATCAAATAGATATTAAGGAAATTGTCTCGTCCTTTAAGACCAACCATTGACATCATCTCTTTTACAGACATCTCTTGCTCACCGATAGTCCTAACTACCTTTATGATATTTGGATTATTGGTGTGCAACTTATCCTGTACTTGCCCTGTACTTGTCCTGTACTTATCCTGTGCTTGTTCGGTACTTGTAGGCTCCTTCCATTCCTCGGGTGGGTTCACCAGCATATACCTGTTCTTTAGCTCATTGTGCTCACCCATCAGGAGGTTGCGGAAGAAGAGTTCCAGAAAGTGGCTGTCCTGGCTGATGCCTTTGGCCACATTCTTGTAGTTGGCCCTAACCAGCGCATTGCGGAAATACCATGAGTGCTGTTCGAACAGCCGGTTGTCGGCCTTGAAGCCGATGGATTGCAGGTATTTAATGGTAAAGACGGCGGTGGTGCGGGTGTTGCCCTCGCAGAAGGGATGCGTCTGCCAGATGCCTGAGACGAAGCGGGTCAGATGAGCTATTATCTCATCCATCGAAAGACCTTTGTAGTCGAAATGCTTCTCTTGGTCGATAGTCGATGGTGATCTTGCCCTCGATTTGGCGCCGTGCCGTCTGCTTCAGGTATTCCGACACCTAAAGGCCGTCCACGGCCTGCAGGCCGATGGCTACCTTCCAAGCCTCGGCGCGCTCCCGTTTATGCGGCTCGCTGGCGACGATATACTCGTCAAAGTCCAAATATCCCTGCTTCTCGCTCATAATCACAAAAGATATATCTATAACGCAGGATATTGGAAATTATTGTGAGGCCTATTCCTTTTGCTCCCCTATTGCGTCCGTAGTGTTTCATTTTTTTCGAAGGACTGAGGTGATCTACAAAGACTCCCGTGCCTCTGCGAGTTTAGCCTCAATGTCAGATAGTCGTTTTCCGTATTCTTTCTGAATGTAATGGTAGTTCGAATGAGATTGTATTACATTTGTCTTCGCTCGTATATCTAAGTCATATCTAAAAACCGATTCTTTCACGGGATAACTTTCATGGCCATTTCTTTTGCAATACTCTATGATACCGCTTTGACCCACATGGGCTATATAATTGTCCATCGCGTTAAATAACACATCAAAGGCCGCACCCTTCCACCCTGCATCTAATGCTGGAACGATTGCATCAAGGATTCTCATTAACGCATATTCAGGTGCAGACTCACGATAATGTGTCATGTCCTCATAGATGGAATCTGCATTGTAGATTATCTGATTTGCCAGCAATGCGGATTCACTTGTTTTTATCCTTTCCTGCAATGCATTGTTTGCCAATTGTAGTTTTTCGATTTCCTCAATCTTCTGTGTGAGTTCATTTATTTGCTCCTTATAATCAACTTTGCTGTATATTTGGAAGCCGACAATCAATGTCGCACATGTTGCGATTAGTCCAACCGCAAGCTCACTTCCGTTTGTATTGCATAGACGACCTCCTGAAGAAAAGACTGCGAATATTGCCACAACGGACAAAAGAAGTGCCGCAATACTGAGAATTAGCGAAAGTCTGTTGTTTTTCATGCCTCTTATTGTTCTCTTAGTTCTGGATAATCCCAAATCCACTTCAATGTGAATGTGAATGTGTAAGTATATGTAGCTGAGCCAACTTGTACGGGTAATGTGAGCTTCATTTGTTTACCTTCATTTATTCCGCCATTATTACCACCGCCATAGCCTGCAATCAATCTTCTACCGCCAAAATATTTTTCCGACCAAAAGAAATCTGCTATTTGTGCCTGAGATGGAATGATAGCTGGCTGTTGCGATTTTTGTAATGCTTCCAAGTCTGCACCTTTGTGAAGAATACGTTCTGTGAATCCATCAAAATTTACTATCAGAGCCTCATCCCAAATAACTTTCATGGTATTAGAAGTCTTGTTCTTCAAATTGAAGTTGAATAGCATGCTTTCTTCATACCATTTGATTGATATTATATTATCCTCATAAGTATCATTCTTTGTCAAAGTGCCTTTTCTTACATTTTGACTTCTGGGCTTGTCTACCTTTGTCAAAGAGAAATTGTAGTGTCCTCTCTCCTTTCTTATTTCTCTCCATTCAATCTCATTTGCATCGACTTCTTCCTTTGTGTAAATTGGCTTCGACTTGCTTGAGCCAGTGTAATCATCATATGTGAAACTGTTTCCATTGTCGTCTTGATAAGTGATGATGATGTGTGGAGTTGCTTTTTTAGGTATCCAATACTGACCTTCATAATAAACCGTGCAATTTGTAATAGTATATTCTCTATACCTCATTGCTGTACCAAATTCACTTAATACAATTCGGTCTGTGGTATATCCAGCGTCATCTTTTGACAACAAAAAATAGAATTTACTTCCAACAAGTTTGTTTTTAAGCATTCTTTCTATTTTGGGAACAAAAACTTGGCTTGGTTTTGTTGTTTTTGAGTTGTATTCAACACATCTGAAAATAAGTGTATCATTGAATGCCGTATTACGAAGACTGACTTCATGATATAGATTATAATCGTATCTTGAAAGCTTGTTATTTCTACTGGTGATTGCAACGGCTACGAGTTCCTTATTATGAATATCTGCCAAAGGCGTTTCGAAAGAGAGATTAGAATAATCCGCGTGGTAGACATATCCTCCATGAATGTCTCTCTTCCGTTTTACGGAATGATAACGATTACTCATATAACCCTCTAAATAATAAGCAAGGTCAGAGTAATCCGCGTTGTAAGAACCATAATAATATGGTTTGATACTTGCTCCAGGGTTTGCAAATCTAAATAAAATTGTATCCCCAATCTGCAACTCATTTTTTTTAATATCTGTCGGGATTAACTGTTTTTGTGCATTACATATAATTCCAATGCAACAAATAATAGCAAATACTAATACTTTTTTATACATATCATTTTGTTTTTAAAATTTACAAAACCATTCCGCTCCGCCGCAACTTTGCGGCAGAGAAAGACAATTGAATTTATCATTGCAAAGCATATCTTTTTTTACTCATGATTAGTCAGTTTCGGCTTTCACATTATTGAACCAGAAGCCGATGTTATGATAAGGGAATAAATAAAGAAAGGCGCAAATCATTTTCCTTAAAAACCACTTACTTTCTACGGAGGTGTCTGGTAATACCTTAAATGCAAATAAGTGGGGAAAGATTCACGCCATTGCGTGAACTATCCGCATACTTATTTCCGCATTTAGTATCGTTTACCAGACTTTACCGTAGAGGAAACAAGAGCGTCAGCTCAATATGATGTCTTTACAATATTTTGCCTGCTACATAAGCATCGGTTTTTAGTTGTTATTCTATTGCAATGTATTACTAAATTCATCAAGGGTCAACACATTCACCTTGGGGAACGGTATGCTCTGGAGCACACGGAAATGGCTGTCATCGCTGACGATGAAGTCGGCATTGGCTATGATGGCACAATCGACAAACTTGTTGTCGTCGGGGTCGGTTTCAACGAGGTTGAAATGGAACTGCGGCTCAAAACGCAGCACGAAAGGACTGCGGAGAATAGCACCGACAATGTTCGCGGCAAAGGAGGCATTGACTTTCTCAGTAAGTATCTCCATATACTCGCTAACAATCTCGTTGCTGATGCATAGGGTATACTTTCCGTCGAGGAACGATTCCCACGCCGGGCGGTATTTGCTGCGCAGAGGTATCATGCGGAGCAGGCAGTTGGTATCAATCACAACGTACCTCATGCCGTAACGGTAGCGTTTGTACGGTATGGGGTGCGCATGTGTTCATGCTCCCACGACTTAAGGGTTTCTTCGTTGATGGTACCGTTTTCCCACAGACGTTCCATCTCGCGGTCGGCACGTTCTGCGAAAAAACGTGCGATAGCCTGTTTCAACTCAATAAGGTCGGCCTCCGATTTGAGACTAGCCATAGTGCTGAGCAATTCAAGTTGCGCCTGATTGAAAGGTTGTCTGACAGTTGCTTCCATTTTTATTTCATTTAATTCTGCAAAAATACACTTTTTTTCTGCTGCTCGACTTCCGGAACTACCTCTCATAAACAAGGATTTTATCACGGTTAGCAGTTGCGGCGGCGTATATTACCTTGGTACTCATAGGCCATAAGAGTTCGATTTCACGGTGCAAAGTTACGAAGAAAAATCAAACTGGGCAAATTTGTTTGCAATATTAAACTGCATTCCCCGTTAAATTAGCATTAATAATGACCGTTATATGAAAAAGATACTCTTGGCGTTAGCCCTGCTTGCACCTTTCGCCTTTCACCTCTCACCTTGCTGCGCCCAACACGACAGCATCCCCGAGAGCGACCCGGCTATCCTGCAGCGTATCAACGAGTGGCAGGATTTGAAGTTTGGCTTTATGATGCACTGGGGCATCTACGCCCAGTGGGGCATCGTGGAGAGCTGGAATATCTGCAATGAGCCCTGGATCAACCGCAATGGGGCCAACTACGAGGACTACAAGCGCGAATACTGGGCGCTGAACCGCACCTTCAACCCCAAGCACTTCGAGCCCAAGCAGTGGGCCACCGCCGCCAAGCAGGCCGGCATGCGCTATGTGGTCTTCACCACCAAACACCACGACGGCTTCTGTATGTTCGACAGCAAATATACAGATTATAGCAGCACCGGCCGCGAGTGTCCGGCCAAGACCGACTTCACACGCGGCGTGGTCGACGCCTTCCGCGCCCAGGGCTTCTGGACGGGGCTTTACTTCTCCAAACCCGACTGGCACTGCGACGACTACTGGGCCCACGAATGGGCCACGCCCGACCGCAACGTGAACTACTCCATCGCCGACCACCCCGACCGCTGGCAACGCTACAAAGACTTCACCTACAACCAAATCCACGAACTGACCCACAACTACGGCAAGATAGACATCCTGTGGCTCGACGGCGGCTGGGTGCGCCCCGAATGGAGCGTCAACGACGAGACCCGCCCGTGGCTCGGCTGCAGCGGGCAGGTGCAGGATGTCGACATGCCCCGCATCGCCCGCATGGCCCGCGAGAACAACCCGCAGCTGATCATCGTCGACCGCAGCGTGGGTGGCAAATACGAGAACTACCGCACCCCCGAGAAGCAGGTGCCCGACACCCTCCTGCCCTACCCCTGGGAGACCTGCATGACCATGGGCGACAGCTGGAGCTACGTGCCCAACGACAACTACAAAAGTACAAAGACCCTTATCCACATGCTCTGCGACGTGGTGGCCAAGGGGGGCAACCTGCTGCTCAACGTGGGTCCCGACGCCGACGGCAACCTGCCGGCGGAAGCCTTGAAACGTATGGAAGAGATGGGCCGCTGGCTGGAGAAGAACGGCTACGCCATCTACGGCACCCGTCCCCTCTACCCTTACTGCAAAGGGAATATCCGATTTACCCAGAGCAAAGACGGCAAGCACCGCTACGCCATCACCCTCTCCGACGAAGCGCCCTACGCCACCGTCAGAGAACTTTAGGAAAAAGACCGGGAGAGACCCCATCCTGTCCGTACCAAGTCCGTACCAACACCGTATCAACACCGTATCAAGTCCGACCCGAATCGGAGCAATCTCTGCTTTTATCTGATTTCCATTAGATTACTGCGATTTTTAGGGTCCGACCAATCTCCGACCCATCGTAGGGGTGTCATTTGTCAAGGGGAAACAGAAGGATGACTAATGGGCGTAACGCCTGAACCAGGTCATCTGCTTGCGGGCATAATGCCAGGTGTTGAGTTTGATAGCCGCCACGGCATCCTCGAGCGAAGCCTCGCCGTCGAGCACAGGGAAGAGTTCGCGATAGCCTACAGTATTCAACGTGTTGAGATTGCGATAAGGAAGCAATGTGCGCACCTCGTCGAGGAGGCCCTCCTGCATCATCATGTCGACACGGCGGTCGATACGAGAACGGAGAGTGGAGAGTGGAGAGTGGAGAACGTGCACCTCGGTGGCATAGTTCTTTGGCGGACGGGGACGTTCGTGCCCCGAAGCAATGACTTGGCTGTAGGGTTTTCCTGTCATCAGGCATACCTCGAGGGCGCGTTGCAGGCGTACAGGGTTGCGGAGGTCGACACGGGCATAGTAGTCGGGGTCGAGCAGCTGCAGCTGGGCCCGTTTTTCCTCCAGCGGCATCTGCTGCAGACGGGCCCGCAGTTCGGGCGTTGGGTCGGGCATGGGCGACACCCCGTGCAGCAGGGCGTCGATATACAGGCCGCTGCCGCCCACAGCAATCACGGTGTCGTGGGTTCGGAACAGGGTTTCTATCACCCGTGTGGCGTCCTGCCAATAGTTGTAGATATTGTAAGGCTCAGTGACCGAACGGCAAGCGATGAAATGGTGCTTGGCCGCCGCCAACTCATCGTCGGTGGGACGGGCCACGCCGATGCGCATCTCGCGGTAGAACTGACGCGAGTCGCACGAGACAATCTCGGTGCCCAGCTCCTGCGCCAGCCGCACGGCATGGGCGGTCTTGCCTACTGCCGTGGGGCCGGCGATGATGATCAGGCGCTTGGGCATGTTTTTTTTAGGATTTCTTGGAATTTCCCAGCACCTTGTCGAACTCCTCCCAGAATTCGGGGAACGACTTCTCCACCACCTCGGGGTGCTCGATTTGCAGGTCGGGGAACTTGAGTTTCAATGGTGCAAAAGCCATCGCAATACGGTGGTCGCCGTAGGTGCGTACCGGCTCGGTAGGTTTAAGTGTGGAGGGGAGGATATGCAGTTCGTCGTCGGTGGCGTTGACCACAGCTCCCATGCGACGCAGCTCTTCGACAATGGCCACGCGGCGGTCGCTCTCTTTGAGGGCGATATTGCTCACCCCCTTGAGGAGTACCCGCTGGCCTATGGCGGCGGCGGCCACCGCGAAAGTGGGCACCAGGTCGGGACAGTCGATGCAGTTAAATACCACCGACTTGATGCGGTCGCCCCCCCCTTGGAGTGTCACACTGCGGGCTGCCGCACGATAAGGGGAACGTACCTCGGTACTGACCACGCCGAGCTGCTGGAAGAAACGGTCGGCGGCATTGTCGCCCTGGCACGATTCAAGTTGCAACCCCAACAGGCGTATGCGCAGATCGGGGCGCAGCAAGGCCATGGTGTAGAAATAGGATGCCGACGACCAGTCGCGTTCGATGGTGACCGTGGCGGCGCGGGGCTTGCCGTCATAGTGCGAGACATAATAGGTACGGCCGTTGGAGGAGCGACGCACTTCGACACCGGCCTGCCGCAGCAGGTCGCTGGTCATCTCGATATAGGGGCGCGAGGTGGGGCGTTGTGTCATGGTGAGCGAGATACCTTCGGGCATCTTCGGTGCGATGAGCATCAGGGCACTGACAAACTGGCTGCTCAGCAGCGGGTCGACGGACACGGTGCGGCGGGTGGGGTCGCTGCCCTGTATGCGTACCGGCAGGAAACCCTCGTTCTCGGTACACTCCACACGCAGACCCATCTGTCGTAAGGCTTCGATAAGTGGAGCCATGGGACGCTGACACAGTCGGTCGTCGCCGGTGAGCACGAAAGAACCCGTACTGATGGCCAGCAAAGGCATCATGAAGCGGGCCACTGAACCGGCATTGTTGCAGTAGAAGACATCGGAAGAGTGGGTCTCAAGCTGGGTGAGCAGGCTGCGCAGCAACTTGGTGTCGCCCGACGTGGAGAGTTTACCTATGCGGAAATGACTACCCATCAAATGGTTAATCATGAGCCATCGGTTGCTCATGCTCTTTGAAGCAGGCAGATTGATGCGTATATCGTTGGTATTCATTCTATATCGTATTCCTTCAATTTACGGTAGAGGGTGCGTTCGGAGATATGCAGCTCGGCAGCAGCCAGCTTGCGATTGCCGCCATGTTTGGCGAGCGACTGCTGTATAGCTTGCTTCTCGCGCTGTTCGAGCGACATAGCGGTGTCGTCGATCACCTCGGGGGTGAGGAATTCCTCCTCAGGCGAGGTGACTGGATAGCTGATTAACTGACTGGGTGACTGGGTGACTGGATGACTGAGTAGCTGGGTAGCTGGGGTGGCGAGTTGGGAGACCACCTGACGCAGGTCGTTGATTTCCTGCCGCATCTCGTTGATCATCTGTCCCATGCTCAGAGCTTTGAGCAGCAACTCACGGTCGGTGATTTGACTACCCTGAGCGCTACCGGTAGCCACGACGGCAGGCATGCGCTGTTCATGGGCTACGGGGGTGATATAATTCTGCAGGATGGCGGGGGTGATGACACGTTCGGTCTCCACCACGGCAATCTGCTCGGTGATATTCTTCAGTTCACGCACGTTGCCATACCAAGGGTAGTCCATCATCATGCGCTTGGCGTCGTCGGTGAGGACGATGGGAGGCATGTGGTATTTCTCGGCCACGTCGGAGGAGAACTTGCGGAACAGCAGCGGTATGTCGTCCTTGCGTTCGCGCAGCGGAGGCAGATAGATGCTTATCTGGTTGAGGCGGTAGTAGAGGTCTTCGCGGAAGCGGCCGTTGCGCACCGCCTCGACGATGTCGACATTGGTGGCAGCCACCACGCGCACGTTGATCTTCTGGGCGGTGGAGCTGCCCACGGGGATAATCTCGCCATTCTCGAGCACACGCAGCAGCTTGACCTGCATGGCCAGGGGCAGCTCGCCAATCTCGTCGAGGAAGATGGTGCCGCCGTCGGCCTCTTCGAAATAGCCTTTGCGGTTCTTATCGGCACCGGTGAAAGCACCTTTCACATGGCCGAAGAGTTCGCTCTCGATGGTGCCTTCGGGGATGGCTCCACAGTTGACCGAGATAAGGCCACGGCCTTGCCGCACATGCTTGCGGAGGCTGTTCTCATGTATGATGCGGGAGAAGACATCCTTGCCCACGCCGCTCTCGCCGGTGATGAGAATGGAGAGGTCGGTGGGAGCCACCTGAACGGCCTTGTTGAGGGCCAGTTCGAGGCGGGGGTCGTTGCCTATGATGTCGTAACGCAGTTTTATATTCTTGATATCCATGTTCAGAATGAGTTATGGTGAGGGGCGATGATGATGTTGCGGGCTTTCTGGAGCTTATGTCCGAATTCGATATACTGTTGTATCTCGGCGAGCAACATACGTTGCCTGTCTTCGTCGGCTGTACGCAACTGCTCGCGCCGTTCCTCGATCATCTGTGCTATGCGGGTGCTCTTGAAGGTGTATACCGTCTCGCGAAGGTCTTGCAGCAGGTTGTCTTCCATCTTGGGTACGAAGATGCCTTTGGCCCGCCACGAGTCGCTAAGGGTATAGGTATCCATCATGAGCGCGATGGCGAAGGTACGCAACTGGTCGTCGGTGGTATTCTTGAAGTAATTGACATCGACCGAGTGAGACATTTGCTGCATCAAGGCACACTGCTCATAGATACGCTGACAGAGAGGATGGCTGAGCGAGAGGTTGTCCTGCTGCAGCTCGGAGACGATAATCTCGGCCACCGTGTTCTCGGTGGTCTGCCGCTGTCCGTCGGGCAACTCTATCTCCTGCACCACGGTGTGGTTGCCATAGTTGAGGAGGAGCTGCACCATGTGGCGTTCTACTTCGGAAGGGGCGGAAAGCGGAGCGTGGGGAGTGGCGTGTGGCTCGGACTCAACAGTCCCGTTTTCCACTCTTTGTTCTCCGTTCTCCACTCTCCGCTCTCCACTCTCCACTCTCTGCTCTCCGCTCTTTCTGGCGGCCTTGGCCACGGCGGTAGAGAGGACAGTCTCGTCGACATGCAGCAGATAGGCACACTGACGGATATATTCGGCGCGTTCCAGCATGTCGGTCACCATGGCGATGGAGCGGGCCGTCTCGCTGATCACCTCGGCGCGCCGTATGGGGTCGTTCTTGACTCCGTCGAGCAAGACGCGCGTCTTGAACATGATGAAGTTGTCCTCGTGGGTGGCCAGGTAATCCTGCAGCTGGGTGGAGCCATACTTCTGGGCGTAACTGTCGGGGTCTTCGCCATCGGGGAAAAGCACCAGACGCACATGCATGCCTTCGGCGAAGAGCAGGTCGACGGCACGCAGGGCGGCCTTGATACCCGCCGAGTCGCCGTCGTAGAGCACCGTCACATTGGGTGTATAGCGCTTGATGAGGCGTATCTGTTCGGTGGTGAGCGAGGTGCCGCAACTGGCCACAGCATTCTCTACACCCGACTGGTGCATCGAGATGACGTCGATGTTACCCTCCACCAAGTAGCATTTGTCCTGCTTGGAGATGGCGGTACGAGCCTGAAAGAGGCCATAGAGAATGCGGCTCTTGTTGTAGATGTCGCTATCGGGCGAGTTGACGTATTTGGCAGCCTGCTTCTCGCTGCTGAGCACACGGCCGCTGAAGCCCAGCACACGGCCGCTAATACTATAGATAGGGAACATGACACGTCCGCGGAAACGGTCGTATTTCTTCCCTGTGTCTTCTTTGATAATGGTGAGACCCGTCTTCTCGAGCACCGCCTCGCTGTAGCCGTTGCGGAGAGCATGGTCGGTGAAGTTACTCCACTCGTCGAGACAATACCCCAGACCGAAGCGCTTGATGATCTCGTCGCTCAGGCCGCGGGAATGGAAGTAGCTGAGGCCTACGGCACGTCCCATCTCGTCGTTGTAGAGTAGCTCGGCAAAATATTTCTGGGCAAACTCGCTCACATGGAACAGGCCGTCGCGCTCGGTCTGGCGTTGCTTCTCCTCGGGCGTGAGTTCCTCCTCCTGTATCTCGATATTGTACTTCTTGGCCAGATAGCGCAACGCCTCGGGATAGGTGTAATGCTCGTGCTTCTTGAGGAAGCCCACCACATCGCCCGCTTCGCCACAGCCGAAGCACTTGTAGATGCCTTTCGACGGAGAGACGTAGAACGAGGGGGTCTTCTCGTTGTGGAACGGGCAGCACCCTATGTGGTTGGCACCACGCTTCTTGAGGCTGACAAAGTCGCCAATCACCTCCTCGATGCGGGCGGCATCCATTATACGTTGTATGGTCTCCTGATCTATCATGCAATGAGGGTGCAAAATTACAACTTTTTTCTGACATGGGAGAAATAAAAAAGCGGTCAGCTAAAAGCCAACCGCTATAATGTTTACTGAGTTGCAAACTGCTAACTACCTCACCACCTCGATGGCACCGTTGTGCTCGATATTGCCATTATAGCCTTTGGCCGAGAAACGATAGAAGTAGGTGCCCGAGGGAAGGTCCTTAGGATCCCAGAAGTCCTCGTCGCGGGTGATGTTTTCCTTGTGGTAGACGCGGGTGCCCCATTTATTGTAGATATCCAGTGCATTGACGGGATAGCCCATGCCGTTGACCAGGTTCTGAATAACGAAGCGGTCGTTGATGCCGTCGCCGTTGGGGGTAACGACATTGGGGAACTGCAGGAAGTCGTTGACCAAAAGGATGGTGTTCTCCGTAGTATCGCGGCAATAGATGACATTGCCCGAGGGGGCGAGATTGTCGGTACGTGCGATGAGGCGCACGGTATAGATTCCGGTGGGATCCTCGTCGGTATACTGTGAGAAGTCGAATACAGGCTCAAAGTCCGTCTTCGTCTCGACAGAGATAGGATTGTCACGGTTGTACTGTATCTCCCAGAAGTATTTGGTGTAGTCGGTCTGGGGGACAGTATTGTTGGTGAGATGGACTGTCGGGTTGAGCACCGACGGGTAGATAGGAGCCCATTCAAATGACGCTTGAGGAGCATCATAGACGGCGATGGACTGCGGGCTGATTACCGAGTCGACACATCCGTCGGCCGAAGTGGCATAATATTTCAGGTCGTAGAGACCGGCACCATAGGTATGGGTGGGGTTAGCCAGCGTCGAGGTGATGCCGTCGCCAAACACCCACAGATGTTGTGCAGCCTCCACACTTTGGTTGTCAAAATGCAAGGTAAGCGGAGAGCAACCCTCAAAGACAAAGGGATTGAGCGAGAAGGAGGGCAACGGCTGGCGGCGCAACTTGATATTGATTGTGTCGCGCGCTTCGCACAGCAGCGTCTGAGTACTGTTTCGGGCGCTTACTATATAGGTGATATCGCCGCTGGGGAACTGCTGCGTAGTGATGGTGGGAGTATTCTCGCCATTAGGAGCCCAGACATAGGTGTATCCCTGGCTCTCGGCATGGGGGTCGCTTGCATCGAGCACACGGGTATCTACACCGCAAAGGGCCGTATCCTCACCCAGACGGGGCTTGGGGGTCCAGAAGGTGGTGATGCGGGTATTGGTATCCCACTCGCAGCCGAACTCGTCATATACCTTCACAAGGATGGGGAAGGTGCCGGCGGTATCGGGCGACGAGATATAGCTGATTGTGGGGGTCTCCTTACGGACCTTGGCACCACGATAGCGTCCCATGTCATAGTCGCAGTATTGCGAGTCGGGGTCAGGCACCCAGATCAGGCTGTCGATACCCACGGTATAGCGGCAGTCATCATCCTGCGAAACACCGCAGATATCCATACTCCAGTTGAAGATCCACCCGTTGTCGATACCCCAGGTGTCGTACACACGCATTTTCCACTCACCGTTGAGGGGGCATCCCACCAACTCATCAAAGGTGGTATAGGGAAGGTAGTAATCCGTCTTCTCTTCGTGGTTGCTGGGCTTACGGGTCTTGCCCGAAGTCAGAATCGAGGGTCTCTGACCGGCATATTGTCCCCACGAATGAGCCACTCCATTAGCATCGACGTAGTTGGCAGGAAGAGGGTCGGGAGTAGGCGCAGCCGTCATGGGGAGCGTATTAAGGTTCGTATGATCGTCGCCTATATAGAAATTGCCCGAGGGGTGCAGATTTGTAGCACTCCACACAGAGCCTGCCTGTTCTCCCGAGATAAGCGTATAGTCGTTGTTGCGGCTAAAGCAGTAGTCCATACCGATACCGTAAGGGTTCACCCAGGGGTTGTCGCACTTTGCCTCGTTACCATTCTCGGTGGGCCATCCCAGGTAGGTGCCGCCACCCGTCGAAGTACCGGGGCCGCTCGACGGCACCGAGATACCCGCAGGGCTGCAGCTTGAAGTACTACCCACCTTGATCAGGGCTTCCTGATTCGTAGGACAGACAATAGTCAAGAAGAAGTCGCCCATGAAGGAATGCTCCATATTGATACAGATGGAACAGATATCGGCAGCCGACCGGATGCGTTTATTGTTGGGGAACTCGGTGAAAAGCACCGGAGCCTCAAAATAGTCGGTATTGTAGTTGGGGTTCTGATTCGAGCAGTTGCATCCGTCAGGGATAAAGGTCACAGACTCGTATGTTTTCGAAACGATACTGTCGTTCTCTACCTCCCTGAGGGTCAACGTGGCATTCTCACCGCTATAACCCATATTCACCATTAGTGAATCCGAATTGCAGATATCGGCGAGGGTAAAGATACTCTTGATAGGATTGAGCGATGTGCGAACTCTCACGCCGGCATAACTGCCGTTGAAGCATCCGTAACTGTCCACAATACGGAGTTCCACATCATAGCATCCTGTCGACTGGTAATCGTTATATGTCACACGGTTGGCACCCACCTGAACCAAAGAGTCTCCCTGATTGCCGAAATCCCATTTAAAGAGGGTCGTGCTGTCGGAAGGGGTATAGTAGCCATACTTATACGAATACTGGCCTGTGGCCTGGAAGATGACACCGTCGCCTATACAGAGGTGAGCACCCAGAAAACGGGCGGTATCCACTCGGTCAATCCCGCTCGAGGGGTCTTCCGCGTCCACATAGACAGTATCTAAGATCTCCACTTCACGGATATAGGCAGAGTCGTATATCTCGCCGTTACGCGTGCGGTAGAACTTGTCAAGAATGACCGGAGTAACCTCCTCACAAGGCTTGATACAGGAAACAGAGAACACAAAACCCTGACGTTCTGTGTGGCTATAGCATGCACTATTGGTTACAGAAGCATTCTCTGCCGCAGTACGGAAGCGGATAGTAACCAAACCCGAGTTGTTGGTTGGAGTGACAAAGATATAGTCGCCGGCCACCACATCGCCGTAGACATTATTGAATTTCTTTATCAACGGGGCATTAATATCGGCTCCGTCGTAGATATACACAGTATCTCCACAGCATACGGCAAGTTCTGCCACCGAGATAGACAACCGTTTCTCTCCGGTACAATTGCCCTGGATGGTAAGTGTATAGTCTATGTCATACATAGGCGAACCTGCCTCGGGAGCACCTTCTCCCTGCGAGTCGTCGTCTCGGATGGTAAGCGTCCCACCATAGTCAGCCATCAATACTGTCGTGCCGTTGGTCGTCGCATCCATTCGTACCAAGTCCTCCTGGGCAATTACCCGACCACAGAAAGACACGGCAAATATAACAAGTGTCAGCGCGAATATTTTCTTCATACTTAATCCCTCCTTAGTGTTGATAAATATGCATTCTCGTTATTTAAATGATGCTTAATGGTTTTCGAGAATTCCCTTGACCATCTGGTCTATCTCATCCAAAGAACGGACGACAAGATAGGGATGAGCAGATCCTGGCGTAGTAAAACAGACGGTTTCGTCTACAGTATTATGGATTGTCTGGAAATAGTAGAAATTATAAGCATAATAACTTAATACAAATAAGTCGACCACATAATTATGAGGCAGATACTCTCCTGTGGCATGCGACTGTACCCTTTCGATAGGATATACCTCGACGCCTGCGGGGACAGTATCGGACTCATAGAAAGCTGCACGAGCATAAGCGCAACGGTACTCAAACTTCTCGGGAGCCATAGACTTGTAACGTTCCATTCTGGCCACATCTCCTTTAAAATAGGGAAGCACGATGGCTTCACAATCCTGTGCCTTTACTGCCGTCATTCCTGCCAAGAGGAATATCGCTAACAACAACTTATTCTTCATCTTAATACTATTTCTTTGTCCGTTTTTATCCTATAGACGCATAAGGAAGCGCTTTTAGCTCAAAAGAATCTATTATTTAACTCTTTTTAACAGCATTGCGCCTAATATGGTTTATCAGAGCCATAAGGAGACCCAAAGCGAGGAAGCCGCCCGGAGGCAGGATCATCATCAGCATACCGTCGGCACCGCCGATAAGGCTGTGGCCGAAGATGCAACCGGTGCCCAGCAACTCACGCACCATGCCCAGCAGGGTGAGTGCCCAGGTGAAACCCAGTCCCATAAAGAGACCATCGAGGAACGACTGACCCACATTGTTTTTCGATGCAAAAGCTTCGGCACGCCCCAGCACAATGCAGTTCACCACGATAAGAGCGATAAAGAGGCCAAGGCTGTCATACAAAGCAGGCAGATAGGCCTTCATCACCATCTCCACCATCGTCACGAAGGTGGCGATAATCACAATAAAAGCGGGGATACGCACCTTGTCGGGAATAACGCTCTTGAGCAGCGAGATAACGATATTCGACATCATCAGCACAAAGGTGGTGGCCAAACCCATGCTCATACCATTGACAGCACTGGTAGTGGTGGCCAGCGTAGGACACATGCCGAGGATCAACACCCATGTGGGGTTCTCCTTGATAAGTCCGTTCTTGATTATATCTTTAGTTTTCATAATTTCTCTGATTTAAAGGGTGATATTGGAGTAAACCTGAGCGGCGTCATTGACGATTCCCAAGAAAGCGCGCGACGTGATGGTGGAGCCGCTGATGGCATCCACCGAGCCGCCGTCCTTTTTAACCTCCAGATTGCTCTCGAAAGGTTTGAGACCTATCACACAGCCTTTGCCGTCTTTCTGGAACCACTGGTCGGCCTTGGCACCGAGACCAGGAGTCTCATGAGTCTCCAGTATCTGGTATCCATAGACACAACCTTCCTTGTCGAAGCCCACCATCAACTGGAGATGGCCTCCGAAGCCTTTGTCGTTACCAGCCTCAATGGCGGCACCAACAAAATTACCTTCGGCGTCATATCCAATGTGGCACAGCGTGCCATCGACATCACGGTCTTCCAGCCGGTCGAAGGCTGGCAGCACAGCACTGATGGCCTGTTCCACCTTGGCCTGCTGGGCCTGGGCTATGGGTTCCTTGGTCACCCCGTTGAGGGCGGCCAGCGCGGCGGCGGCCACTAGGGCTATGGCCGTCAGCGCCAGGAGCATATTGGGTAATGTAGATTCTGCTTTCTTTGCCATAATAGTATTTGTATTATCTTAACTACTTAACTACTTACTACTGTCTACTTAACTACTTATTTAGCGAAACGCTGGGGTTTGCACCAGCGGTTGAGCAGCGGGGTGACGCTGTTCATGATGAGGATGGCGAAACTCACACCTTCGGGATAAGAACCCCAGTTACGGATAATGATGGTCAGCAAACCGCAGCCAAAGCCGAAGATAAGTTGTCCGCTCTTGGCCATGGGGCTAGTCACCATATCGGTTGCCATAAAGCAGGCGCCCAGCATGATACCGCCGGTAAGGATAGTCATCAGGGGATCCATATAGGCCTCGGGGTTGATGAGCCACAGGATGCCGCTGAACACAAATGCCGTGCCGATGAAGGCCACAGGGATATGCCAGCTAATAATCTTGCGGCAGAGCAGATAGATGGCGCCCAGCAAGATAGCGAAAGCGCTCACTTCGCCCATCGAACCAGCAATATGACCCTGGAAAGCTTCTATAAAGCTGACTCCCTCACCGAGGGCACCCTCTTTAAAGGCTCCCAGCGGAGTAGCGCCCGTAGGCACGTCAAAGGTCATGGGAAACAGGCTTCCCACCTGAGGCCAGGTGGTCATCTGCACGGGGAAAGAGATGAGCAAGAAGACACGACCCACCAAAGCAGGATTGAAGGGGTTCTTGCCCAAACCGCCAAAACTCATCTTACCGACACCGATGGCCACAAGGGCACCAATAACGACAATCCAAAGCATCTGCACCGTTGCCGGCACGTTGAATGCAAGCAACAGACCTGTCACGATGGCAGAACCATCGCAGACGGTGCTGGGCACCTTCATAATAAACTTTTCAATCAGCCACTGGAACAGCACACACGAAAGCACCGACACAATGCTCACCAGCAGGGCATTGATACCGAAACAGGCAATGGCGCACAGCAACGCCGGCACCAGCGCCAGATTGACGCGCCACATGATTTTCTTTGTCGACTCGTCGCTGTGCACATGGGGCGAGCCCGATATACTTAATAAATTCATATATTATTATTGTTTGATTGCTTGATAAAACTACTTTTTCGCTGCCATCATGGCACGGACCTTGTTCTTTCCGAGGCGGATTTCGTCGGTCAACGGCTTGTTGGCCGGACAACTGAAGAAGCAGCAGCCGCATTCGATACAGTCGAGGATATTATGTTCCTTTGCCTCTTCAACACGGTTGTTCTTCACCAAAAGCGAGAACATATACGGTTCCAGTCCCATAGGGCAAGCGTTGGCACACTTGCCACAGCGGATGCAGTTGGTCTCCGGCGCGCGACGGGCTTCCTTCTCTCCTATCACCAGCACACTGCTGTTACCCTTCACGGTGGGTGCGTCGAGGTTCACCACAGCCTTGCCCATCATGGTGCCGCCGCTGATCACCTTGCCGGTGGTCTCGGGCAGTTGACCGATGCTGTGGGCGATAATCTCATTGTAGGTAGTACCGATGCGCACTATGTAGTTGTGCTGCGAAGGGAGTTCTTTACCGGTGACGGTAAGTATATTCTCGATGAGAGGTTTGTTCTTCTGAATGGCCTCGTACACAGCAAAGGCCGTACCCAGGTTACTCACCACACAGCCGCTGTCGATAGGCAGCTTGCCGCTACCCACCTTGCGACCGGTCACAGCGTTGATGAGCTGTTTCTCGGCTCCCTGCGGGTATTTCACCTTCAGCGGCTCGATGACGATACCTTCAAACTGCTTGGCCGTCTCCTGCATCTTGGCGATTGCCAACGGCTTGTTACTCTCGATACCGATATAGGCATTGGGTACGCCCAGCGCCTTGCGCAGGATGCTCACACCGATGCACACCTCTTCGGCATGCTCCATCATCACACGGTAGTCGCTGGTGAGGTAGGGCTCGCATTCGGCGGCATTGATGATGAGGTATTCTGCTTTCTTGCCTTCAGGGATGCTGTACTTGATATGTGCGGGGAAGGTAGCGCCACCGAGGCCCACGATACCCATCTCCTTCAACTTGGCCACTATCTCTTTGGGCTCAAGGTTGCACTCACGCTTGATGTCGGGCGTACAGTCGATAGTTTCCATCCACTCATCGCCTTCGACGGTAATATATACAGCTGGCTTGGCCAATCCGAAAGCATCCTTGCAAGTGTCCACTTTGAGCACCGTGCCACTCACGGGCGAGTGCACATTGGCACACATAAAGGTCTGCGCCTCGCCGATCAGCTGACCCACCTTCACCTTGTCGCCCTTCTGCACCACGGGTGTTGCAGGGGCACCGAGGTGCTGGTTCATCAGTACCACCATTTGTTTGCCCACAGGCATCACTTCGATGGCGGCATCGTTCGATATCTTGTTCTCTTCGGGGTGTACACCACCCATTCTAAAAGTCTTCATCTTTTCAAATTGAGAATTGGGAATTGGAAATTATGCTTTTACCGGCTCGGCCACAGACACCTCAACTTTCTCTCCGGAGGTTCCGGGGGTTACCGCAGCTTCCGGCTTCTTAGCGGGTGCGGGGAAGCCTACGTCGTGGATGGCCTTGGTGGGGCACTCCGTCACACACTTACGGCAGGCGATACACTTCTTGTAGTCGATATACGACAGATTGTCTGCTACAGTGATAGCTTCCATGGGGCACACTTTGGCACATTTGCCGCAGCCGATACAAGCGTTGGCGCAGGTCTTCATAGCCACAGCGCCTTTCTCCTTATTCACACAACTTACATACACGCGACGATCCTTCTTGCCTTTATTGCGCAGCTCGATGATACGGCGCGGACAAGCTTTGGCGCAGGCACCGCAGGCGGTGCACTTGTCGGCATCGACCACAGGCACACCGTCGGGGCCCATGTGGATGGCGTCGAACTGGCAGGCAGCCACGCAGTCGCCACAGCCCAAGCAGCCAAACGAGCAACCAGCTTCGCCGGTATACACCGTGTTCTGGAAAGCGCAGGAACGCAGGCCGTCGTAGGTAGAGCGACGTTTCTCGCCGCAGTTGGCAGGATTGCAACGCACCACAGCTACCTGGGGTTCACCTTGCTCCACCACACAGCCCAGCAACTCGGCAATCTTGGCCGCCACAGCATCGCCACCGGGGGCGCAACGCAACCCATCAAGGCTGTGCTGAGCCACGCAGGCCTCGGCGAAAGCACGACAACCAGCCTTGCCGCAACCGCCGCAGTTGGCACCGGGCAACACCTCGGCCACTTCGTCAATCAAAGGGTCTTCCACCACCTTGAATTTTTGGGCCACAAAATAGAGCACTACGGCAAAGAGGATGCCCAAAGCACCCAAAATCAATACCGCAATCAGAATGTCATGAGTCATATATTTGTTAATGTTTTAGGATTATATCAACTCCATTTTACAATTAAAAGTAAATGCAAAAGTACATATAATATATAACATGGCCAAATTTTTTTTTGAACAGGTTGTTTTTTGAGCCTTAAAAACAACTTTTTTTTGTCAATTCAAAAAATATTCGTAATTTTGTACTCGAATTTAAACATCTAAAACCATGAACAGAGTAGTCGTTGGATTTGACTTTTCCTCAGGCTCAGCCTATGCTGTCGACCTTGCCATTGATATTGCAAACCGCTGGCAGAGCGATATCAGACTGGTGTATGTAAAAGAGAAAAACGAAGATGAAGGCCCCATCCGTTCGGAGATCGAACGCCGCAACGCCGGTGTGGCACACCTGCTGAAAGGCATCAAGTTGGAATACGTGCTGCGAGAAGGAAACCCCGCCGACGAACTCTGTGCACAAGCCAAGGACGACAATGCCGCCCTGCTCATCGTGGGCACCCACGGCATGAGTGGCATGAAGAAACGCCTGCTGGGACGCAACAGTTACAAAACCATCGAGCAATCGCCCGTGCCTGTGCTTATCGTGCGCGAGGACTTCAACTTCAACAAGAACCTCGACACCATCGTGGTGCCCATCGACAGCAGCGACGACACTCGTCAGAAAGTGGCTCAGGCCGCCATGTTTGCCAAGTCATTCGACTCCACCATCCATCTGGTGGGTCTCTATACCAGCACTACCCCCGACATACGCCGTATTGTGGACAACTACATCAACATGGTAGAACGCTACCTGGACAAGAACGAGGTGAAATACACCACCACCAAACTTCCTGTTGAAAAAAACAAGAACGTCACCCTCACCACGCTGGAATATGCCGAACAGCACAAGGCCGACATGATTACCATCATGACCGAACAGGAGTCGGCTTTCTCGAGCCTGCTTCTTGGCACCTATGCCCAGCAGATGATCAACCTCTCCACCGTGCCTGTGCTTACCGTACGTCCTGTGAGCGTAGTGACCGACATGCACAGCTAAAAGTTTTTAAAATGAAGAAATCAAGAACAACAAAGACTTGGCTGCCGCATATTGTGGCTGCCATCTTCTTTCTTTATTCTTCATTCTTTAGCCTCCATTCCGCCTCAGCGCAGCAGGCGCGTGTCACCGTGGTGGGCGATGTGGCCGTCAAACAGATGGTGGAGAAACACATCGAACTCAACAACCGCGTGCGTACCATCCCAGGATTCCGCGTGCAGATAGCCTCCTTCTCAGGGGCCAACTCACGCAACAGCGCTTTCAACCTGCGCGACCAATTCCTTATCGACTATCCGAATATTCAGGCTTATATCGTCTATGACGAGCCCAACTTCAAGGTCAAGGTGGGTGACTTCCGCACCCGCCTCGAAGCCTATGCTTTCCGCCAGCAGATCTACGAAGTGTATAAAGGCTATATCGTCAAAGACAATATCAACCCCGAGCCGCCTATACAGGAAGAATACGCCCCCGACGACCAGGAGTCGCTCGAGGAATAAAGAAACGCCACAATTTATGAAAAAGATATTTATGATACTGGCAGCATTGTTGCTCGCCAGCGGTGCTATGTCGCAGGTGATTATGGCCGATGCGCTGAAACCCGCCGACAAGAAACGCTGCACCTATTGGACCACGAAAGACAAGCCTTTCTGCATCGGTATCTGGGGCTATAGTGGAGGCTTTTCGCTCAGCACCGGTCAGGGCGGCCTCGTCTCGTCTGGCGACCCCGGCGGTTATGCCGTCTTCAATCTCGGCGGTGCCTACGAGAAGATAAGCTTCGTCATGGGCCCCTATGGCGGCCAGTACTGGGGGGCCGGCAACGATCTCAACGGCCCCAACGCCAACAGCGACAATAAAAACGTTATCGTCACCGTGTCGGGCGACGACGAGACCCTACTCGACGAGGTGGTGTGGAACCACGACACACCGCGTGAGGTGGTGCTCAACGTCAAAGGGGTGAAACAGCTTCGCTTCGACGTGCTGCGCGGCGAAACCGACGTGGCTTTCGGTGCCTTACGCCTTTGGAAGGCGGGGCAGAAACCCGTGTCTCCCAACACCCCCCTCAAGCTGCCGGCCGGCAAGGTTACGTTGGTAAAAGACCTTTGGCCCTATTACTACCGCAAAGCTTATATGCTGCCTATCACCGACAAAAACATTTCGGGCATCAACAGCAAGGTGGAGAGTATCAGCATCAACCGCGTGAAGTACACCACCGGCCTGTAACTCAGCGCCACCCAGCAGCTGATGGGCGAATGCAACGGATGGGGCTACTTCTGGCTCCAGAAGCAGTTCGACAAGATATCGTTCATCATCGGCCCTCGCGACAACCAGAGCAGCAACGCCAGCGGATGGCTCACCATCAAGGCCGACGGCAAGATCATCTATGAGCACCGCGTCACACAGAAAGACCTGGCCGAACAGGTGGTGCTCGACGTGAAGGGAGTCAACCAACTGTCGTTCCACAGCGTCGACGAACACAGCGACTTCCTCGGCGGCCTCACTTTCGGCGTGGTGAACATCTACGCTCACCGCCCCGGCGACCCCTCGGTGCCCACTCCCGGTGTCGTCAACGGCTCTCAGGAGCGCATCAGCCAACTGCCCGACGTGTGCCGCATGTGCAAAAACATCAAACCCTACTCGGTACGCGGCATCTCGTCGCACAACAACACCTACTTCGACGGTGCCTCGCGCCACTACACCTTCTCCATGGGTGGCGAACAGTTCTGGGAAGGCTTTATCCTCACCACCGGCACCACGCTGTTCGACGACAACATCAGTTCCTATGCCGCCTTCGACCTGGCGGGCGAATACGACTATATCACTTTCACCGCCGGCTGCCTCACGCAACACCGCGTGCTCGACGACGACATCATTCGCGTCTATGCCGACGACAAACTGATTCTGGAGACCACCATCCACGCCACCTGGCCCAACCAGCACTTCGAGTTGCCGCTGAACCGCTGCCGCACGCTGAAGTTTGTCAAGCCCGGCAACGGACAGAAGAAGCAGGTCTACTTCGGCATCGCCGACGCAGTACTCTATCGCGGCAACCCGCGTCCCAACAACCTCTTCGTGCACGAGAAGCCGGAATGTCCCGCCCATGCCGACCTGATAGACCTCTGCAAGCGGCCCTATTTCCATTATGTGGGACGTTTCCTCAGCACCCTGACCAGTTTCGACTTCAACGACTGCTTCAAGAACGGCAGCTCGCAGCGCGAATTCTTCCAAATGAAGGACGGCAGCAAGATATACAAAGGCATCATGCTTGAGACCAACGTGCCGCTGGGCCTCGAAGATGTCAGCCTGAATCAGGCGCTGTTCATGTTCCTCACCTCGGCCGGCGGCGCCATCAGCAGCAGCAACGTGAGCGCCTTCACCGGTGTCTCCGCCGGCGTCGGCGGACTGGCGGGCGGCATGGGAGTGCTCTCGCTGGTCAACGAAGGCGGCGGACAGTCATCGGTGGCGGCATTCAACCCCTACGGCGAATACGAGAGCGTCACCTTCACGGTGGCCAACAAGAGCGAATATATAGACCCCTTCGACGAGATGATCGGCGGCAAGAAACAAGCTCCGCCGGTGAAACTCGACGTCTTCGCCGACCAGGTGAAGGTAGCCGAAATCATGCTCACCGACAAAATGCCGCCCACCACCTACACGGTGCCCATACACAAATGCACCCAGCTGATGTTCTGGCTCGAATGCGGCGATGTGCGCTCGGGACAGTATGTGCTCTACAATATGTTTGTCGACAAAGAAAAGTTGCCGCAGACACCTTCGTCGCTGGTCAAAGACCCCACCACCAAACCCGGTCAGACGGCGCAGACCTCCAAAGCCCCGCACCCAAGCAGGCAGCACCCAAGAAAGACAAAGACAAGGAGAAGAAGGGCAAACCCAAGAAGCAGAAAGCGCCCGTGAGCTGGACACCCGTGAAGAAAAGCGGCGACGCCAGCATGGACAACTTCACCGCCGCTGTCAACGCATTGTGGAACACCACCCAGGAGATGCTCGCTCAGGGCGAAGCCAGCTACACCATCCAGCAAAACTTTGTACAGGCCACCGACGGCAACGTCTACAAGGCCGTCACCTTCCGCGGAGCCAACGGCGAGAAGATGAGCATCGGCGGCATCATGCAAACCAACGAGAGCTTCGCGAAAAAGGAGAAAGCTGTGAAAGCCAAAGCCGTGGATGCCGAGATGTACCTCCCCGGTGCCTCGCTCGCGGTACCCGGCATGTCGGATATCATCTATTACGGACGCATCGTCAAACTGGGCACCACCGTCATCTCGCAGTGCCGCCAACAGGCAGAAGAACTGGTGGAGCGCAAAGCCGCCGAGAACGAGAATATCAACTCCATGCTGCAACAGGCCCTGACCGTCGACGGTGTGGCATCCAGCGACAAGACCCTCCTGCTTCCCCTGGGTCCCGACGAGCAGGCGCCCGCCGGCCTGGCCCTCCAGCAGGTACGCTACTACAAGATGGATTAAATGAACAGCGCGGCGGCCATGCCGTCGGCATGAAGCAGGCCCTCCTCGGTAGGGACATAGCGGTTGTCCTGCAGTATAATCCAACCGCACTCAATATACGGCTGCATCCCTCGATGCAGCCTTTCTTTTTGTGCCTCGGGCACCGCGGCCAGGGGCAATCCGCGGACGGTGCGCAGCGAGGTCATCAAGAGTTCGTTGTAGGCGTCGGCCTCGGTGAGGCGTTCCTCGCCTACGGTGCCGTCGGGGTTGTTCCAGCGGCGGCGTAAACCATCGAAACTATGGGCACCGGGACCGAGGCCGAGGTAGGGCGTACGGTCCCAATAGCGGCTATTGTGCCTCGACTCATAGCCCGGGCGGGCGTAATTGCTCACCTCGTACTGGCGGAAGCCAGCCTCAGCCAACTGCCGATGCAAAGCGTGGTACTGACGCACCACCTCCTCCTCGCCGGGCAGCACCACCCTCCCCTGCTCTACCTGCACGGCCAGCGCCGTGCCTGGCTCCACAGTGAGCGCATAAGCCGAGACGTGGGTGACTTTGTCTAGAAAATCCAGTTTTTCTAGATTAACTAGTTCCTCTAGATTATCTAGAATCCCATAGATAAAATCCACGCTGATATTGTCGAAGCCGGCCGCATGGGCATTCTCCACGGCGGCGAGGGCTTGGGCAACGGTATGGCGCCGGTTGAGCATCCGCAGCACACGGTCGTCGAGGCTCTGCACCCCGATACTCAGGCGGTTGAAACCCAGATGGCGGAGGGCAACGAGGTATTCGGGGGTAAGGTCTTCGGGGTTGGCCTCGAGGGTCATCTCCTCCACCTGCGAGAGGTCGAAACAGCGGTTAAGCCCCTCGACGATCCGCCCCAGCTGCTCTATGGGCAGTATCGACGGGGTGCCGCCGCCGAAGTAGACCGTCTTGACCGGATGCGCCTGCTCCCCACGGCGCTCCTCCATCTCGCGCAGCAGCGCCTCCACATAGTTCTCCACTCTCCACTCTCCGCTCTCCACTCTCGAGTAGAAGGCGCAATAGGTACACTTGCGGTGGCAGAAAGGAACGTGAACGTAAATCATCCCAACAAACTATCCGCTGCGGCGTAGGGGCTTATCTTGTTTTCGAGGATTTGCTGCTTCAGGGCCTCGATGCGCTCCTCCATGCCGGGGGCGTTATAGAAGCGCTCGCGCAGGCCGTTCTCGATGGTCTCGCTCATGATGCGGAGGCTCTGCTGCTGCCGTTTGTGGTAGAAATAGCCGTTCTGCTTGGTGAAGGTGACGTATTCCATCACCGAGTTCCAGAGGTCTTCGATGCCCTGCTTGGTGTAGGCCGAGCAGAGGGTCACCTTGACGGTCCATCCGCTTTCGGGCATGGGGAAGAGATGCAGTGCGTTGCGGTACTGCGCGGCGGCCAGCTCGGCGCGCTGCATATCCAGTTCGCACTTGTTGATGCTGATCATGTCGGCCATCTCCATGATGCCGCGCTTGATGCCCTGCAGCTCGTCGCCGGCGTTGGCCAGCTGCAGCAGCAGGAAGAAGTCGACCATCGAATGGGCGGCCACCTCGCTCTGTCCCACGCCGACGGTCTCGACGATCACCACGTCGAATCCCGCCGCCTCGCAGAGGGTGATGATCTCGCGGGTCTTGCGTGCCACGCCGCCCAGCGAGCCCGCCGAGGGGCTGGGACGGATGAAGGCGTTGGGGTCGACCGAGAGCTCCTCCATGCGGGTCTTGTCGCCGAGGATGCTGCCTTTCGAGCGTTCGCTGCTGGGGTCGATGGCCAGGACGGCCACCTTGTGTCCGTGGCTGGTAAGGTGTTTTCCCAGGGCCTCGATGGTGGTGCTCTTGCCCACGCCCGGCACACCGGTGATGCCGAGGCGGACGCTCTTGCCGCTATAGGGCAGACAACGCTCGATAACCTCCTGTGCCTTCTTGCGGTGGGCGTAGAGCGAACTCTCCACCAGCGTGATGGCGCGGCTCAGCAGGGTGCGGTCGCCGTGCAGGATACCGCCCACCAAGTCCTCGACCGAGGGTTCCTGCTGCCGCAACAGCCGCATACGCTCCAGGTAGTTGCCCCCCACCTGCTCGGGCTGCGCGACGCCCCCCATCACGTTGAGCGCCGACTCATATTCAAAGTTGCTATAAAGGTGCTTGTCGTCCATATAGAGAACATAACGCAGCACGCCACACAATAGTATACACACCGTCATTTTTACCTTTACTTACAACTTTAAACTTACAGCTTAAAACTTACAGCTGCCGGTGTTGATACGGCGTTGATACGGTGTTGGTCGGTAGAAAACCCATCGGCACGCCGATGGGAGGCGTGCCGAATGGGTATTGATTGGGTGGTTTAACCCAGCTCGGCGGTGCCGCAGTAGAGGGTCTGCGAACTCTTGCCGGCATAGTGGCTGTCGTAGCCNNTGCCGGCATAGTGGCTGTCGTAGCCGCCGATGACGAAGAGGAAGACGTAGACCTCGAGGCCGCTCCAGGCCGCGGGCAGGCCGGTGACCCGCACGGTGCTGTCGCTTCGGCTGGCCGAGGCCGAGAGGCGGCCGCGCTTGGCGCTGGGGCAGTAGGCGAAGGCGTAGATCTCGTCGTGTGCCGCGGCCCACTGTTCGTCCTGGTTGCCGTCGGTGATCGTGACTCCCACCTGACCGGGGGTGGTGACGTCGAGGCTGGCGCCCACGGTGACCACCGGCACGGGACCGTTCGAGAGGGTCAGCTCGGGGATGCTGATCTCCAGCGCCTCGGGGGTGCTGCCCGTGATCTTGTTGTAGTTCAGCGTGAAGAAACGGTTGGTTTGCGTCACCTGCAGCGCGTTGGCGTCGGCGTAGAGGCCTTTCACGATCCCGGGGTAGAACTGGCTGGCCAGCTCCGAGAGCAGGGTGAACTTGGCGCGGGCCAGCAGCTGACGGCTGGTGCGGGGGTTGGTCACGCTGGCCTGGTAGGCGCGATACACTTGTTTTCCTTTCCACTTGGAGCCGACGGCGGTGCCAAGCTTACCGATTTGGGTGCCCATATAGCCACCCGACATGTTTTTACTCATAATGCTTTTGTTTTTAAGGGTGAATAAATGCTTTTGTTTTGGGGGGATAAAGACTTTTTTGCGCGCTTGTCTTTTGGGGAGGGTTACGGTGGCGCCCGTGGGGGTGCCAGAGGGGTGAGATGCCTGTAAATCAATATGTCAAAGAACTCTTTGTCATCGAACGACGAAGCAAAAGTACAACCGCGGGATTGCGGTCTACGAATGGAGACGAAAAAAAAATTAATTTTCTTTACATCCCTAATTACCACATAGTTATCAGGCGGATATCCTCATCGTAGGACAGTTGGGACAGTTGGGACAGTTCAAAAATGTGGTATGCAAAAGTCAAAGGAAATTTTATATTTATATATTTATATAAATATATAAATAGTATTTTTGGTATAGTATAGTCCAGAAACCAACTGTCCCAACTGTCCCACTGTCACATTTTATTTTTTCTGATATGGAAATATTTTGTACCGCCACCACGCAAGTCGTGCACACTTTGCCGAGATGTGAAGAAGCTCCTGTGAAGCTTCGATAGCAAAGCGGAGAACAATTGAATGTCAGCGTTAGCTAACAGCGCAGTTACGGCGACCGCCCGCCGAGGTCAACCTNNGAAAAAATATTGGAAAAGTTATCCATAGGCCTTCCTAACAATCTTTTTACCATTCCAGAAATATTTCGTATCTTTGCAATCTAAAAAAACAATATTGATTGTTGTGATATTATTAATTTATTAACTCATTTATAAATGAATAAACGTATTATTATTCTCCTTTTACTCCTCCTCGGTTTGACGACCGAAAGGGTCAATGCCCAGTGGGCTGTCGGCATCAAGGGCGGTGTGAACTCTACCTCCGTCGACCGTTCCAACGCGGGACGTATCGATGAAACCTATTCCGCTCTCGGAGGCTTCGATTTGGGTGTCCAAGCCCACTACTCTTTCAACGACTGGCTGGCTGTCCGTGTCGATTTGGACTATATGACCCGCTCCCATCGTATGGATCGCAACCTCAACATTATCGATACCCTTTTCATGGAGTATTACAACTCCTACCTCATGCTTCCCGTGATGGCCGACTTCTCGTTTGGCGGGAGCAAGCTGCGCGGTCATCTGCTTTGCGGCGGTTTTGCCGGCTACTGGCTGACGGCTCACCGTAGCGGAGTTAGCTTCAGCGTGACGGGCTTTTATGATG